>FWPV01012203.1_pt1 | contig 13337 bp, 9 predicted proteins | sample 2228371 | NCBI WGS metagenome assembly FWPV01 (sample SAMEA103939776, study PRJEB20133) | metagenome | reverse complement strand
TACAGGAGGCTTTTTGTGCTGACCGGAACCTCAGATTTTATACAAGGCTTGCCAAAACAGCGTTAAAGGTAGCACTAGGACGCAAGGCTGCAGAGGCTTTGGCGTCATCAGGGCGATAATAGCCACCCAAATCCACCGGCTTACCAGAGGCGGCTTTGAGTTCAGCAACTATTTTGGCTTCGCTTTCGGTCAAGGCTTTGGCAACCGGAGCAAACTGCGCCTGCAGAACAGTATCTTCTGTTTGTGCAGCCAGAGCTTGCGCCCAGTAAAGCGCCAGATAGAAGTGGCTGCCACGGTTATCCAATTCACCTGCAGCACGGCCGGGCGACTTGTTTTCATCGAGGAACTTGCCGTTTGCTTGATCCAGGGTTTTGGCGAATACCTTTGCCTTGGCATTGTTAGTGACATTGCCAAAGTGATCCAGTGATTCCGCGAGAGCCAAAAACTCACCCAGTGAATCCCAGCGCAAGTGCCCTTCTTCCACGAATTGTTGTACGTGTTTTGGCGCTGAGCCGCCCGCACCGGTCTCAAATAAACCACCGCCGTTCATCAGGGGAACAATCGACAGCATTTTGGCCGAGGTGCCCAGTTCCATAATCGGGAACAGATCGGTTAGGTAATCGCGCAGCACGTTACCAGTTACCGAAATAGTGTCTTCGCCCTTGCGGATACGGTCGAGGGAGAACTGAATCGCCTCCTCCGGGGTTTTGATATGAATTTCAAGGCCGCTAGTGTCGTGATCTTTCAGGTAAGTATTTACCTTAGCGATCAGTTGCGCATCGTGTGCACGTTTTGGGTCTAACCAGAATACCGCCGGTGTATTTGAAGCGCGCGCGCGGTTTACCGCGAGTTTTACCCAATCCTGGATTGGCGCATCTTTAACCTGGCAGGCGCGGAAGATATCGCCCTGCTCTACCGCTTGTTCGATCAGCACTTTGCCCGCTGCGTCAACAATACGTACCACACCATCGGCAGGAATTTGGAAGGTTTTGTCGTGTGAACCGTATTCCTCGGCAGCTTGAGCCATCAGGCCAACGTTGGGCACACTACCCATAGTTTTTGGATCAAAGGCACCGTGTTTTTTGCAATCGTCGATTACTACCTGGTAGATGCCAGCGTAGCAGCGGTCGGGGATACAGGCTTTGGTGTCTTGCAGTTTGCCTTCGGTATTCCACATTTTGCCGGAATCGCGAATCATCGCCGGCATGGAGGCATCCACAATCACATCGCTCGGTACATGCAGGTTGGTGATGCCTTTGTCAGAGTTCACCATGGCGAGCGCCGGGCGAGTGGCGTAAAGCGCTTTGATGTCGGCTTCGATTTCTGCTTGCTTTTCAGCTGGCAGAGATTTGATTTTGGTGTACAGATCACCAATACCGTTGTTCACATCCACGCCCAATTCGGCAAGCAGCGCGGCGTGTTTTTCAAGTACAGGGGCATAAAACACAGAAACGAAGTGACCGAAGATAATGGGGTCAGACACCTTCATCATGGTGGCTTTCAGGTGTACAGAAAGCAGTACGCCTTGGTTTTTTGCATCTTCAATTTGTTGCGCGATATAGGCACGCAGAGCGTTTTTGCTAAGCACTGAAGCATCGATAATTTCGCCTGCCAGTACTTTTACAGTTTCTTTCAGCACTTTGGTGCTGCCGTCTTTAGTAACCAGTTCGATTTTCAGGTTGCCCGCTGCATTAATCAGTGCTGATTTTTCGCTGCCGTAGAAATCACCTGAATTCATATGCGCGACGTGAGATTTGGAATCAGCAGACCAAGCGCCCATTTTGTGCGGGTTTTTGCGCGCGTAGTTTTTAACGGACAATGGCGCACGACGGTCAGAGTTACCTTCACGCAATACCGGGTTTACTGCAGAGCCTTTGATTTTGTCGTAACGGGCCTTGGCGTCTTTTTCGTCGTCGTTAGCCGGAATTTCGGGGTAATCGGGCAGGTTGTAACCTTGCGATTGCAATTCTTTGATCGCAGCCTTCAACTGTGGAATCGACGCACTGATATTTGGCAGCTTGATAATGTTGGCTTCTGGCGTAGTCGCCAATTGGCCCAGCTCCGCCAGGTGATCACCAATGCGCTGGGCTTCGGTCAAACGCTCGGGAAAAGCAGCAATAATACGGCCAGAGAGTGAAATGTCGCGGGTCTCGATGGCAATGCCGGAAGTTTTGGTAAAGGCTTGAACTATGGGGAGAAGAGAATAAGTGGCTAAGGCTGGGGCTTCGTCGGTTTGGGTATAGATAATTTTTGAATCAGTCATTTAAAGATGGCTCCATCAATTCATGCGGCTCAGCCTTGTGAGCTTTGCCATTAACAGTATGAAAATGTAGAAAAAGAGCCCCGCCACAGGGAACTCCCCCTTGCCAGAGCGCGGCGATTCTACACCTCTGCGCTTGTTTATGCATGTTTAGTTGCTATGGCAGGAAGGTCTAACTCAGATAAAATCGCCAGCCCACACGACTCACAACCCCGGTGTAAGGTTTTATGGCCACGCTGATTTTGTTCAATAAACCCTTTGGTGTCCTCTCGCAATTCACCGATGGTGAAGGGCGCCCGACACTTAAAGACTATATCAAGATTCCCCATGTCTACCCCGCTGGGCGGCTGGATCACGACTCTGAAGGCTTGCTCCTGCTGACCGACGATGGCGACCTGCAACACTACATCAGCCACCCCGCTCACAAACAGCCCAAGACCTACTGGGTGCAGGTAGAAGGCGCCCCCAACAGTTATGCCCTGACCCAGTTGCGTCAGGGAGTGGCGCTGAATGATGGTATGACTCAACCCGCCGAAGTGCGGCTGATTCCCACGCCCAAACTCTGGGAGCGGGTGCCACCCATTCGCGAGCGCGCCAACATTCCCACCCAATGGCTGGAAATTGTAATTAGCGAAGGGCGCAATCGTCAGGTAAGGCGCATGACGGCTGCCGTGGGTCACCCCACCCTGCGCTTGGTGCGGGTAAAAATCGGCAACTGGACACTGGAAGGGATCGAACAGGGCAAATACAAAACTGAAACGGTGACTGCGCCCAAATCACTGCAGAAGCCAAGCACAGGGTTCAAACCAAGAACTGGTGAAGCGCGACCGGCAAACACTGGCTATAAGCGTGCTGAGGAGAAACCGACTGAGGGTAGACGCCAAGGTGTCAAATCCCATAAGGGGGGCAATTCACCATCAACAACCGGCAAAAAAACCGGCGCAGTAGCAATGCGTAGCAAATCCTCAAGCACTCAATCACCAAACGCCAGGCCGACAAGCCCAGGGCAAACAGTGGCTAAACCGGCGGTAAAAACTTTGGTGATTCAAAAGCCCAAACGCAAACTGGATCGGGATATAGAGTGATTGGCGAGGCAGAGCTAAACACTCAGCCCACGCTCGCGGAAGTCTTTGCTGTGTACACCATAGCTGCCATCTGGAAGGGCGCGTTTGATTAGATAGCTTTTATCGAGCTTGTTTAACTCGATATCATTTAAGTCCACCACCCGCTCCTTGGGGAGTGGTTGCTGCAGATCCTTGACCACAATAATTTTGGGCAGCTGGCGATAGCGGTGATTGGTTTCAAGCACTATGCCAACCAAACCATTCACCAGCTCCACCAAACTACCTGATGGATAAAGCCCTATACACTTGATAAATTCCAATGCCAGTCGCTCATCAAACTGGGCGCCGCGAGCATGAAAAATACGCTTCAGCGCCTCGGTACTAGCAATAGCGCGTGAATAACAGCGATCAGCTGTCATTGCGTCGTAAGCATCTACAATGCAGATGATGCGTGCATAATCAGAAATACCGGATGCCTTGAGCTTGCGAGGGTAGCCGGTTCCGTCGATTCGTTCATGGTGGCTGTAAGCCACATCAACCGTGATGTTGGGCACGCCGGGTGAGGACATTAAGAGATTGCGCCCATGAACCGCGTGCGCCTTGATCATTTTGAATTCTTTCTCTGTCAACGGCTCGCGCTTGTTTAACACCAGGGCAGGTACACGCATTTTGCCGACATCGTGCAGTAAACCGCAGAGTCCCAGGCGTTCCAGCTCAGCCTCACTCATCCCCAAGTGACGCCCAAAGGCGATGGCGAGAATACAAACGTTCAAGCAGTGCTCGGCGGTGTATTCATCTTGATTGCGCATACGCGACATCCAGATCAGGGCATCAGCATTGCGCAGAATACTATTCACACAGTCTTTCACTGTGGCCTTGGCCTGCTCGGTATTGACCACACCTCCCAGTCGCACATCATCCAGAAGGGTTTTGGTGAGCTTTTTAGCTTCGCGATAAACACCAATAGCCGCGCTATGTTCCTGGGAGGCAGCCAACTTGTTGATGTAGGTTTGCTTGCGCTGCGCGGCAGCCATAACTGCACGCTGCTCAGGGGGAACCCACTCCTCGCGCACCTCATCCACCCAGACATACTCGGCATATTGTGAAACCGCATCTATGTCATCGAGGCTTTCGATCATGAAACCCTGCATTAAAAACGGCGTTTCCTGCCAGTCACGATCCAGTCTGGAAACAAACATACCGATCTTCAACTCGGAAATATGAATTTTAAGGCTGCTGGATTTACGCTCGATTGCGCCGGGTTTTACATCGCGGAGATCCAAAGGAACCTCACTTATGAATTATGGGTAAACCGCACAAACTACAGAATAGCTATTTTTTTGTTCAGCGCTGCTTGGCTTCGTCCCACAGGCGATTCATTTCATCGATACCGGTTTGCGCCAAGGGCGCAGTGGCGTGTTGTTCTATGTAGTTGAAACGCTGTTCAAATTTCTGATTGGCACGGCGCAGCGCCTGTTCCGGGTCGATTTTTTGGTAGCGGGCAATATTGACCACCGCAAATAACAAATCCCCCAGTTCTTCCTCCAACGCTGCCTGATCGCCAGAATCTAACTCCGCTTCCACCTCTAATAACTCTTCGCGGACTTTGGCAATCGGGCCGTACACGTCATCCCAATCAAAACCGACCGTCGCCGCGCGCTTTTGCAACTTGGCAGCACGACTCAAGGCTGGCAGATTCAGGGGTACATCGGCCAACAAACCCTGCGCCCCCTTGGCAGCGCGCTCCTCTTGTTTGATGGCTTCCCAGCGCGCTTTGACATCCACTGGCAGAGTGTGGCGATTATCGACGCGGCTCTGCAAAGTGCCCTCGGGAAACACATGCGGGTGACGGCGAATCAGCTTGGCGACCAGGTCTGACACCACGGCGGCAAAGTCAAATCGCTGCTCTTCTTTGCCCAACTGGCTGTAAAAAATGACCTGAAACAACAAATCGCCCAGCTCTTCTTTGAGGTGGACAAAGTCCTGTTTTTCAATGGCATCCACTACCTCATAGGCCTCTTCCAGTGTCGAGGGGGCGATGCTGGCATAGTCCTGTTTGATATCCCAAGGGCAGCCGGCTTCCGGGTCGCGCAGGCGTGCCATCAAATAAAGCAGATCGTCGATGTTGTACTGACTCACAAATTAAATCCTAATGTTTGCGGCGCGCCGAGGCGATGTTGGGCAATTGGTTGAGTTTGGTGAGTATGCGACTCAGCTCGTCAAAGCTGCGAATCTCCACTGTTACCTGCATATCCACGGTATTTTTGCGTTTATCCGAGAGGGTTTGCATGGCGACAATGTTGATGCGCTCGGTATCCAGCAGCACCGTAATATCCTTGAGCAAACCGTAGCGGTCATAGGCTTCGATGACTATATCCACCGAGTAGAAACTCTGTGGCGTTTCGCCCCACTCCACTTTGATAATGCGCTGGGGTTCATCGGCCTGCAGCTGCAGAATGTTGTTACAGTCCTGCCGGTGAATAGAAACACCCTTGCCCAGCGTGATGTAGCCGGTAATCGCATCGCCCGGCACCGGGTTACAACAGTTGGCGATTTGGGTCAGCAAATTACCCACACCTTCGATGTAGAAATCCGAATCCTTTTTCTGGCGCGTGGATTTGCTGGTTTTGAGCGGAATTAGCGGCTGTTGCGGGTGGGCTTCATCCAGCTGTTTCTGCGCTGCATTGAGTACCTGCCCAACGCCTATGTCACTGGCGCCAACCGCCGCGTAAAGATCATCCAGCGTATTAAAGTGCAGTTTGTGCGCCAGCTCTTCAAAATCCAGATCCAGCAAGGCCAAGCGTTTGAATTCGCGATCCAATAACGCTTGCCCTTCAGCGATGTTTTTATCGCGCGCCTGCTGTTTGAACCAGTGCTGGATTTTGGCGCGGGCGCGGCCGGTATTCACATAACCCAGCGCCAGGTTGAGCCAATCGCGACTGGGCGATTCCAACTTACCAGTCAAGATTTCAACCTGATCAGCGTTGGTGAGCTGGTAATTGAGCGGCACTATACGGTTGTTAACCTTGGCACCGCGGCAGCGGTGGCCGACATCCGTGTGGATTTTGTAGGCAAAATCCAAGGGCGTGGCGGTACGCGGCAAATCCACCACGTGACCTTCGGGTGTGAACACATAGATGCGATCCTGATTCACTGCACGCAGATCGTCCTGCAGGTGTGAAGGATCGCCACCCAATTCTTCGTGCCACTCCAGCACCTGCCGCAACCAGGCGATTTTTTGCTCGTAGGCGTCCTGGGTCGCTTTGGTATCTGTGCCTTTGTAACGCCAGTGCGCACAAACGCCCAGTTCCGACTCCTCGTGCATTTCCTGCGTGCGAATCTGGATTTCCAATACCTTGTTTTCCGGCCCCCAGACTGCGGTATGCAGTGAGCGATAACCGTTTTCTTTGGGCGAGGCGATGTAATCATCGAACTCGTGGGGAATGTTGCGCCAGAGGCTGTGCACTATACCGAGCACCGCATAACAATCGCGCACTGTCGGCACCAGGATGCGCACGGCGCGAATGTCGTAAACCTGCGAAAAGGGAATGCCCTTACGCTGCATTTTGCGCCAAATGCTGTAAATATGTTTGGCGCGCCCACCAACCGACCCCTCAATCCCGGCTTTTCTAAGTTCGCTGCGCAGCAGTTCCAGCAGATTGTCGATGTATTCCTGCCGCGCCAAACGGCGTTCATCCAGTAACTTGGCGATGCGTTTGTAATCGTCCGGCTGCAGGTAGCGGAAAGACAAGTCCTCCAGCTCCCATTTGATATGGCCAATACCCAAGCGATGGGCGAGCGGCGCGTAAATATCGGCTACCTCGCGCGCCACTTGGCGGCGGCGATCTGCCTCGGCATTTTTCACCGAGCGGATCGCACAGGTGCGCTCGGCGAGTTTAATGAGTGCAACCCGCACATCGTCCACCATAGACACCAGCATTTTGCGGATCTTCTCCGCCTGCTCCACGGCTTGGGAACCCAGCACCCGGTCTTCGTGCTCATTGCGCTGGTAGCTGATCGCCGCCATGCGCAGCACCCCTTTCACCAATTTGGCGACAGTATCACCAAAGCGGTTTTGCACTTCCGGCAGGGTGATTTTCTGCTCGCGCACCGCGCGGTACAGAATCGCGGCAATCAGCGCATCTTGATCCAGTTGCAAGTCAGCCAGAATCTCCGCCATTTCCAACCCGATACGAAAACAGGAGAAATCCTCGCCCCAGCTGTGGTCGTCTTCGGCGTGAATATCCACCAGCGACAAGCTCAGCTCCGCCGCGCGGCGCAGCTCGGTGCGGCTGGTGTCCGATTGCAGGTGGGATTTGTTTAAACGGTCGATCCAGGCATCGATATCCACCTGACCATCGGCCGCTATGGGGTGATCGGCTCTGACTTTAACCATAAGGCTCGCCTTACTTATTCTTGTGGGTCGGCAACCGCGCAGGTTGCTGACACCTATATCCTTGGGACAGCGGTGGCTAAGCCAACCACTTTGTGTATTCGCCGCAGGCAGGTGTTGCCCGCGCTGCGCTGCTTAAGCCATTTATTTCAGCAAAAACAGCGCCATAGACTCCAAATGCTGGGTGTGGGGGAACATATCCAGCACACCTACCGCGTCCAATACATAACCCGCCTCGGCAAGTAATGCGGAATCCCGCGCCAAGGTAGCGGGATTGCAGCTCACATAGACAATCCGCTGCGGCGAAAGTTGCTTGCCGGTCACCCAGCGCTGGATGCTGGCGATAATGTCTTTTGCACCATCGCGGGGCGGGTCTAATAACAGCGCATTAATGTTGCCACCCAAACGCTGCAACTGAGTATGGGTCATATCGGCGAGGTTCGCGGCAATAAAACTGGCGTTGTTGATGCCCAAGGCCGCCGCATTCTCGCGCCCGCGCAGCACCATGGTTTCCACCGCTTCTATACCCACCACTTCAGCACATTGGCGCGCCATAGGCAGGGTAAAGTTGCCGATACCACAAAATAAATCCAAGGCGCGATCTTGCGGCTTGAGTTCCAGCAGCGCCAAGGCCTGAGCCACCATCTGCTGATTGATCTGCGGGTTGACTTGGGTGAAGTCTTGCGGGTGATAGGCGAGCGACAAACCCGCCACTGAGTAGTGCAGGCGCGGATCGCAGAAGTTACCCTGCAAATCCGTCAGCCCCAAATTGCCATTAGGTTCAAGCCAAACCGCGACCTGCTGTTGTTCTGCCAGCAGTGTCAGGGCGGTCAAATCCGCCTCAGCCAGTTTTTTGGTATGGCGCACAATCATCGCGCTCTGGTGAACAGCTGGGTTGTCGCCCTGCCCTTTGACCAGTTCGATATGGGTCACTGCTTTAGCCGCACGCAATTCCGTTAACCAGTGGCGCAGCGGCGCCAGTAATTGATTCAATTCCGGCGCTAACACCAAACAATCGTCAATCTGGGTAATTTGATTGCTGTAGTGTTGACGAAACCCCAAACTGACGCTGCCGTCCTGCTCATACCACACGCCTAAACGCGCGCGGCTGCGGTAACCGGTATCGCTATGGCTAATCGGCGCCAGCACTCGCTTTGGCTCCACACCGCCCCAGCGTTTAAGCTGTTGCAATAGTGAGTCTTGTTTCATCGCCAACTGTTGCGCCGGTTGCATATGCTGCAACTGACAACCGCCACACTGCTCATAATGGGCACAGGGCGGCGCCACCCGCTCGGGGGCGGCAGTGATGATTTGATCAACCCGCGCATCAATAAACCGCGCATGCTCTTCCACCAAACGTGCGGAGACCTGCTCACCTACCAAAGCGCCGGCGATAAAAATGGTCTTGCCATCCAGATCTGCCACTCCACGTCCATCGTGACTTAAACGATCAATGGTGAACTCGCCCAAACGCTTGTTAAATTGCGGCACTGTACTGGCCTGCGTCGACTTGTCCGCCGAGCGCGGCTGATTGCGGCGCGGCGCATCATCGCGCACATACACACTGCCATCGGCTTTTTTGGGGCGCGGCTTTTTGCCTAATAAACCTGCACCTTTTTTAGGCGTGCCGGTTTTGGATGAGTTGCCATTTTTACCACTGCGATTGGACATTAAAAATTCCTGGTATTACAAAAAGTGACGGCGCTTTACACAGGCCCAGCCTGATTACTGACTGAATTGTTCATCAATCCACTCATAGCGTTCGCGCTGCCAGCGAATCAGTTCATTCACTTCAGACTCATAGCTGCCCATACCACGCGAGGGGTGCATAATCCAGGATTCGAAATCCGTGATATCCCAGATTGAATAGTTTTTCTCTTGTTGCTTATCCAACCAGATCGCACGGGCTTGTGCGTAGTGAAACATTTCTTCCAACTTCCCCTCGGCTTTCAACAACTGCCACCGGGCTTTGACTTTTGCAACAAAGGCAGGGTCCTGAAATAAACGATCAAACCAAGGTGCAGGGCGGATATGCCAGCCGTCGGTTTTATCCAGATTGTCATAACCGACGTTGCCCATAGCTAGATCAAAATCCCACAGCGGGCCAAAAAATAATTTGCCATTGCGCTTTTTATAGAGATAAAAACTCGCCACGGCACCATCGGGGTTTTTAAAAAACTCATTCACTAAAAAATACTGAACAGCAGAATCAACATCGATATAAGCCGCATAGCCGGTATTCGGGTCAGTAAAATCATCGCCAAATAATGCCGCTTCCGTTGCGGTGACGTATTGCTCAATATAATCGCGCTGTGCTGCCCACTCAGGTTCCAGCAAAGTCTCCGGGGTATCAACACAGAAAGGATTCATGCCATGTACGGAATCCACACAAAAAGTTTCTTCGCGCGCTAAGTTCACGCCATTCACACAGTAGCTTTCCCAGAATGCGGTTTGGCAATAATCCTTATGCATACGGAAGTCCACTTCCAATAAATACCCGCCGGTAATTTTTTCGGCATCGGTATCGCCTACTTTTAGCTCAGGAATATTTACCCTGTCTTTGCCGGTGCGAATATGCTCGGTCAGTTGATAAACGCCTTGATAAGCTCCGTTTAATTGCAACTCAACATACTGGTTGCGCGGGGTGTATTCCATGCCCAAGCTGCGCCCAAAACGAAACGCCATATCATTGCGAATCAGGGTTTTGTCCGCATAGTTGGCCAGCAATACCCAGTGGCGATTAGAGGGCATACCCAACATCTCATTCGCCGCCCCCAGCTTGAGTCGATAAGGTTTTTTAACCCAAGCCCAGGTAGAGTTGCCCCGCCCGCGAATTTCCAGCGCACCTTCCAGAGTATTTTGCCCTGCGTTGGCGAGCGAATAGGTGCCGGTGAGGTAACCCTCTTTTGAGACGATAGGGGCAGCTGCTGTGGTGTTGATACTCAGCACCGGCAATGCCTCCGCTATGCCTACCGGAAAATCAGCGGGAATGCTGAATTGGGAGGAACTGGATGTTGAAATCGCACTACTACTTGAAGAAGAGCTGGTTCCGGTTGAAGAAGAGCTGGTTCCGGCTGATGACACCTGCACCGAACTCAGCGCTATGCTCTGCGCCGAACTACCCGCCCCAGCTCCCGAACCTGAACCACCGCCACAGGCTTGCAGCAGGCTCAAACACGACAGCCATAAAGCTAGCCGCCATGAAATACTGCGTATTTTTATCGCTACTGTCGCCATACCTTTTTCCTTTGGTTTTTGTACTGATTTATTATCGTTTCCAAGATCCAAAATAAAACTGCCGCAGTCCATCAACAGCAGTGACTATCACCCAGTTAAACAGGCCCTACTGATTAAACAAGCCCGACGACAAATAGCGATCACCGCGATCACAAATAATCGACACAATCACCGCATTTTCCACCTGCTGGCTTAACTCCAGCGCAGCGGCAACCGCACCACCTGAGGAGACGCCGCAAAAAATTCCTTCAGTACGCGCCAACTCGCGCATGGTTTGCTCGGCAAGCGCCTGCGGCATGCTGACAATACCGTCCACGCGGTCGCGCTCATAAATTTTGGGCAGGTAGGCCTCTGGCCAGCGGCGAATGCCGGGAATTTGTGCGCCTTCCGAAGGTTGCAAGCCAATAATTTGAATCGCCGGATTTTGCTCTTTGAGAAAGCGAGAGGTGCCCATGATAGTGCCAGTGGTGCCCATGGAACTGACAAAATGGGTGATGCGACCACCGGTCTGCTGCCACAGCTCGGGGCCAGTGGTGGTGTAGTGAGCCAAGGGGTTATCGGGGTTGCCGAACTGATCCAACACCTTGCCCTTGCCCTGCGCCTGCATTTGCAGCGCCAAATCGCGTGCGCCTTCCATACCCGCTTCTTTGCTGACCAGAATTAATTCCGCACCATAGGCCAGCATGGAGGCTTTGCGCTCGGCGGTGGAGTTATCGGGCATGATTAAAATCATGCGATAACCTTTAATAGCCGCTACCATCGCCAGCGCAATGCCGGTATTACCACTGGTTGCTTCGATGAGCGTGTCGCCGGGTTTGATCTCACCGCGCAACTCGGCACGGCTGATCATAGACAGGGCTGGGCGGTCTTTTACCGACCCCGCCGGATTATTGCCCTCCAATTTCACCAACAAGGTATTGCTGGTTGCACCGGGCAGGCGCTGCAAACGCACCAATGGGGTATTGCCAACAAATGCTTCAATGGTGGGAAAATCCATACTGACCTCGGAGATGATTGCACAGGCGCGCGCGGGGCGGCTATTCTACCTGCGAACACCCTGCCTGCGAACACTTGAGGGCAACTTCAGATTGCCACTCGTTAATAAGCACAACAACAAGGCTTCTTCTGTTATGAATTCTGCTCGCAAACTGAAATACGGCAATATTAAATCCGATGTCTGGCGGCTGATTTTTATTCCCTCCTTTGTAATCATCATTTTAATTGCAACCAGCCTGAGCTATTTGTGCATTTCACAAATTAATAAATTTATCGACCTGCGCGGCAGTTTGCTCGCGCAGAAAACCGCGCACCTCTTGTATAAACCCGTACAGCAAAACAATACCGAATTAATTCACCACATATTGGATGCCTCCGTTGAGGAGCCATATATTCGCGCCGTGCGCATTTACCTTGCCGACAGCAAACAATATTTGCATAGCGGCCCGCAATTGATGGGCGGCAATGACGCCAGCAGCCCCAGCCAGGAAACACCAGGAGAGGTTCGAAACTATCACACCTTACGTTTTTCCCACCCGCTGGTTAGCCCTGACAATACCCGCTCACTCGGTTGGGTAGAGCTGGAATTATTAACAGCTCCCTTCGCCCTGGTGCGCCATGAAGCTATCATTCTCACTATCGCAATTACTCTTCTATGTTTAATTATTGGCGCTTACTTTGCGATCTCACTTTATTACCGCATCACTGAGCCACTGGAACACATTAATAATGTAGTGCGCGGCTTGGCGCGCGGGCGACTTAATGAGCGAGTAGAGCCACAGCATTCCAGCGAATTTTTGGGGTTGGCAGAATCCATCAATACCATGGCAGATTATATGGAAGCTGCCCAAGCAGATATGCAGTCACATATAGATCACGCCATCGAAGATTTGCGCGAAACACTGGAGACAATTGAAATCCAGAACGTCGAACTCGACCTCGCCCGCAAGGAGGCGTTGGAAGCCAGTCGCGTCAAATCGGAATTCCTTGCCAATACCAGCCATGAAATTCGCACTCCACTGAATGGCATTTTAGGTTTTATCAACCTCGCACTGAAAACAGAACTCAACGAACAGCAGCGTGAATATCTGGAAACCATCCGCGACTCTGCGCAAAATTTGCTGACGGTTATTAATGGAATACTCGATTTTTCAAAAATTGAATCCGGCAAACTTACACTGGATTACGCGCCCTTACCTATCCGCCACTCAATTGATGAAGTGCTCAATATTTTTGCCCCGGATGCGCACGACAAAAACCTTCAACTAATTAATTATATTGAACCCTGCATTCCCAAAAACTTATTGGGAGACGCCTTACGCTTTAAACAAGTCCTCTCGAATTTAGTCAGCAACGCAATCAAATACAGCACAGTGGGAAACATTAT
>FWPV01012200.1_pt1 | contig 13339 bp, 12 predicted proteins | sample 2228371 | NCBI WGS metagenome assembly FWPV01 (sample SAMEA103939776, study PRJEB20133) | metagenome | reverse complement strand
ACACCTAAATCTATTAAATACCAATGAATTAGAAAAGGGTAAACTAAAAAACAGTAGGGACTTTTTTCACAGCCTGACGTTTTGCAGCTAAGAAACGTGGGGCTTTCGAAGCTCTTACTTGTCCGCCCGTGACAAAGATAGCCATGAAGAACAAACCTTGCGGAAACCACTGTCCGCCCCATGTTTTCTTAGGTGCTGTTGTGCCTAGTGTTTTTTTATAATTGTTCTCCAAATTCTGATGGGTATATCGTATCAACTAAATCTGTTGTCCAAAAAAGTTTTGTTTCCCAATAGCCATCTCCATCTTTGTCAGTCATTGTGTAGACTTCATGGGCGCATGCATGAACTTTTTCTTCAATCAACTTGGAAAAAAATAACGAATTGTCAACGCCATGTTTCTGAGGTAAGGACTCTATTTGTTTTTTCAATTCAGTTGGGTTTTCATCCGCATATAGTTCATGTAAATATTCGGCTTCATCCCCCATAGATGGGACAAAATATTCGAAGGAATTAAAATCTACATTATGTGTTATGTCATTTGAACAAACTTTGACAATTCTTTCAGTTTGAGTTGGTGTACCTTGCCGAGTATGTTCAATGTTACCAATAATAACTGTATTTATTAGCCTTCCACCACAGGTGTCGCAAAACGGTATGTTTATATCAATAATACGATCTACTTTTTTCTTAGCTGTATCTATTAGAGCAATATAGTATGGCTTCCCTTTCTTTTGAAATGGCTCAAAATCTTCTAATTTTTTATAATCTAAGTTCGATGTTACATCAAAGCGAGCATTTTTTTGTTCATACGATCCACGAAAATCACAATGGTCACCACAGTCTAAAGTTGGACTTAAATCCATGTCATCGGAATGAAATTCTAGGAAGATTATTTCACTTAAAAGTCCTGAATAATCTTGAGGACTGAGATTAAATTGTTCTCTATCCTTTTCAAGGACGTAATAAGCAGTCTTAAACCCATGCTTTTGGGCGATCGCAAAATATTTTGCTCTATAATTTCTATATGTATTTGCAGGATGTTCAGTCATTTTGTTCACATTAGGCACAACGGTTTGCAGCTACCCGAAGGTGGCGATTTCGAAGCACTTCACTGTCAACCAAGCACAAAATTTGATAGAAACACAAAGCTTGATTTAACCACTGAACCGCCACTTTTGGGTAGGTGCTGTTATGGGCTTCCTTTCTTGTCATTCGTCTGTCTCTTTAAGCCAAATTCCAAGTTTATTTTCTCGTGCAAATTGTTCTGCAATTTTTATTTGTTCTATAAAACCGTCATACGTTTTCTTATCCACAAAAACTTTTACATTAGGTTTTTCATCTGTGTCTTCATATAATTCCTTTTCCCATTTTTCCATTTCATTCCAAGTTTTTGGTCGCACCATTGTCCCACCTGGAAAACAACCATTTCTGATTAAATAATTGTTCAATGTGTCTTGTCCTTCAATTACCCAACAATATACCATTTTTGATTCTGGGTCTTTGATTTCTGTCGGACCAAATGAGGAAACCGAAACAACCATTGCGTTTGGATGCCTTTTTAACCAATCGCTTATTAAACTGTCGGAATTATTTGAACGAGGAGTTCTGAAAAATCCTGACCCAAGTAAACAGTATGTGTTTTTTGGTTCTTTAGAATTCATTCCAAAAATGGAATTAAACTCAAAGTCAGCTATCTTTAAAGGCTCTTTTTTTTCTTGTCCGCTGCAACTGTTTAGTGTCCCAAGAAAAAGCACTATTAATATGGTCGTTATTTGTTTCATTGTTGTTCTTTAAGGTTGCCCATAACTTATTTATCTATGCACCTTTGGTGCACTTATTCGCCCATAATTGGTCGTGTATGTGCACCTTTTGTGGTCATTTAGTTCGTTGATTGTCTGATCCGAAATTTTTTCCTTCAGGATCATTCTTCCCATCCCCAAAAAATCCCCTGATAGACCGAATCTTCTTTTTCTGGCTAAAAAGTCTGCTTTTTCTGCCGTGTTGGGCTGTTTCATGGGTTTAAAAGTTACGCGTGAAAAGTGGGCTACAGGGTATTTCCCTGTTTCTCTTTCTAAAGTAGAAATTATCCCTTAGTTACCATGATCAGATGGATAATTTTTTGCAAAAAAAAGACCTGTCAGGTTTTTGAAACCTGACAGGTCTAGAAGTGCTGCCAGTGGCTTACTTCCGGCTCAGCGCTTCCCCTTCAAGCTGGATTCCTTCCCAGCCGGTGAGCATAAAATTGCGGATGTTTTGGTGGTCGCTGCCGGAGGGATTGCCAAGCACATCCACCCGGTAGTAATCCCCAAACAGGGCGAGCGTCTGGGCTTGTGTGAACTCGTGCAACCTGGCAAAGGAGAAAATCTTGCAGCTGCCGTTGTTTTGGCCGGCTTCGTTGATCGTGTTACCGTTGGTGAAGCGGGTAGGGCTGAAGTCGTAGTTCGCGTCGATATAGGCGATGACCTCGGGAAAGGAGATGGTCTCGGGGGATTGGTGGATTTGTTCGAGTAGTGTCATTTTTAGTTTGTTTAGATTCTGTTTTTTGCCGCAAAGTTCGCGAAGGGAGGATGGAGGGCGCAAAGTTTTTTCTAAAAGGCATAAAACCTTAATTGGAATATTCGTCTCCTGAGAGAATATCGTTTAATCAGATTGGAAAATGATTAATCCTCCTTTGGTCGGAACTTCATCTGCAAACCCATCAGAAAATTGCGGAGCACTTGGTCCTTGCACTCCCGGTATTGGGCTTGGGTGGGTTTGCGGAAAAAAGCGCTGAGTTCGTGCTTGCTGAGTCGGAATCCACGCAAGTCGAAAATTTCGAGCATGTCCTCATCCTTGTAGTTGAGCGCGATGCGAAGTTTGCGGAGGATCAGGTTGTTGTTGAGCGACTTTTCGGGTACCGGCACTTCCTCGTCCTTCAGACCGCGATTCAGGATGATGAATCCGTTGAGAAATGCCGCTAGGTCCTTGTCGTAGAGTTTTTTGAACTCGGGATCATCCTCCTTTTTGAGCCAATGAGCGACTTCCTCGGCAAAGAGCTTGACTCCTCCAAAGCCGAAGATCTCGGCCATCTTATGGTCATGAAAATGAAAAGTATATCTCAGGGTGCGTAGAATGTCGTTATTGCTCATAGCTGCAAATATAGCATTCACCGCAGAGGCGCAGAGGGCGCAGAGAGATTTATAAGATTCGATTTTATGGACTTTTCAAAATTTAGAATATTAACTATCTTGAGGACAGTCCTTTAAGCTAATTTTTAAAACTACTCGATCTTTTATGTTAGAAAATGAAATTTCTTCGCAGGTAATTGGGGCGGCTATTAAAGTCCACAAACATTTAGGCCCCGGATTATTAGAAAGTAGTTATGAGGCTTGCCTTCTGTACGAATTAAAAGAGCGAGGTTTGGAAGTAAAATCGCAAGTCCTGCTCCCGATTTTTTATAATGGAGTTCAACTTGATGCAGGTTATCGGCTGGATATCCTGGTTGAAAACCGATTAATTTTAGAAATAAAATCAGTAGAAAAGCTAGAAGGGATCCATACCGCTCAACTTTTAACTTACCTAAGATTAACCAAATTAAAGCTGGGACTTTTAATCAATTTCAACTCCGTGAAGCTAATCGATGGAGTCAAACGAGTAGTAAATAACCTTTAATTTTTCTCTGCGCCCTCCGCGTCTCTGCGGTGAAAAAAATTCCTCTTCGTCCTCTGAGCCTCTGCGGTGAATTTTAAAGCGTCTCTGCGCTGAACAAAAATTTCTCAGCGTTCTCTGCGACTCTGCGGTGATTAATCCGATCTTTGAGGCCGATAAATCCCGATTCCTTGTCCACGAAAGTTCTTCTCATCACCCCGCCTTTTACCCAACTCAACACACCGTATCCGGCGCCGGCCTACATCAAGGGGTTTTTGAATACGCTCAGCGTACCTGCCCGGCAGGCGGACTTGGGTATCGAGGTGATCCTGAAGCTTTTCTCCAAACAGGGACTCACTCAGGTTTTTGACATCGCAGCGCAAAAATCCGATGAACTCTCGGACAACTCCGCCCGCATTCTCCGGATGAAGGCGAGCTACCTGCAGACGATCGGTCCGGTGATTGACTTTCTGCAGGATAAAAATCCAACTCTGGCGTACCATATTTCTGAAGGTAATTTCCTGCCCGAGGCCAGTCGATTTGAGCAGTTGGATGATTTGGAGTGGGCTTTTGGCACCTTGGGTGTGCGAGACAAGGCCCGATATTTTGCTACGCTCTATTTAGAAGATATCGGTGACCTGATCATGGAGGCCGTGGATCCGCACTTTGGCTTTAGCCGCTATGCGGAGCGCTTGGGGATGTCGGCCAAGTCTTTTGACGAGATGGATGAGGCACTTCAGCAGCCGCTGAGCCTGATCGACGGGTTTCTTTTGGAACTCCTCGAAGAAAAAATCCAAGCCTGGCAACCCGAGTCTGTCGCCTTTTCAGTCCCTTTTCCCGGCAACCTCTACGGCGCACTCAAGTGCGGGGAATACCTGAAGAAACACCATCCCCACATCCAGGTTTGGATGGGTGGGGGCTTTCCCAACACCGAACTGCGCTCCTTGAAAGAGCCTCGGGTTTTTGACTATGTGGACTTTATCACGTTGGATGACGGAGAGGCTCCGATTCAGTTGCTGCTGGATTACTTGGAGGGGAAAAGGCCAATAACCGAGTTGAAACGAACCTTTGTCCGCATTGATGGGCAAGTGAAATTTCTAAATAATTCGGCGGTGAAAGACCTGCCTCAACGGGAAGTGGGCACGCCGGACTACAGCGATCTACCATTGCGTGATTACCTCTCGGTGATCGAAGTGGCCAATCCCATGCACCGACTTTGGAGTGACGGGCGCTGGAACAAGTTGACCTTGGCGCACGGCTGCTATTGGGGGAAATGTACGTTTTGCGATATTTCTCTGGACTACATTGGTCGCTACGAACCCATCAATGCTTCAATTCTCTGTGATCGGATTGAGGAAATCATGGCTCAAACGGGAACCAACGGATTTCACTTTGTGGATGAAGCCGCTCCGCCTGCATTGATGCGGGACTTGGCGATTGAGATCTTGAGAAGGGGATTAGTGGTGGTGTGGTGGACGAATATCCGGTTTGAAAGCAGCTTTACCGCAGACCTCTGCCGATTGCTACGGGCTTCGGGCTGCATTGCCGTTTCGGGTGGTTTGGAAGTGGCCTCTGACCGGTTATTGGCTTTGATCAAAAAGGGCGTGACCGTGGCCCAAGTGGCTCAGGTGACCAATCACTTTACTGCTGCAGGCATCATGGTGCACGCTTACCTGATGTATGGCTATCCTACGCAGACGGCACAGGAAACCATCGATTCCATGGAGATGGTGCGGCAATTGTTTGAGATTGGTGTCTTACAGTCTGGTTTTTGGCATCGATTTGCCATGACTGAACATAGTCCGGTTGGGCTCGATCCGATGGCTTTTGGTGTGAAGCGAACCGATCTCACCTTGGGTTCATTTGCTAACAACGAGGTGGATTTTGTCGATCCGATCGGGGTAGATCATGGACTTTTTTCCGAAGGATTGCGCAAATCTCTCTTCAACTACATGCATGGCGTGGGCTTTGATATTCCTCTGAAAAACTGGTTTGACTTCAAGATCCCCGCGACCACCATTCCCAAAAAATACATCCAACATCAGATTGAAAACGCTGCTCCACCAGTTTACAAAGACCAAAACCGCATTCTTTGGATTGGCGCTCAGCCGGAATTGATGGAGGCGGAGGAAGGGTTTTGCGAGTTGATTTTCTCCGGGAAAAAGGAGGATTTTGCGATCGAACTCCCGCTTGAACTCGGGGAGTGGGTGGCTTGGCTTTTGGCCAAAGTGAGTTACACAGAAACACTCCACACGTTGAAACCAATTCGGGAAAATTACGAGGCAGAATTAGGAGACTTCGAAGAACTCACAGAATCGGAAGTGTGGGAAATCCTCCGGGAGCATGGGTTACTGGTTTTTTGATTACTTGATTCATCGTCGAACTGATGAATTGGTTAACCGATCAACTGTTCGGAGTTCAAGGTTCGGTCGGATTCTGTATGTTAAATTCCTGTGCTCTGTTGGTTGTTCTCTCTGTCTATTTGAGTTGCGATCATCTTGTATCTGATCTCTTAAGACTTCCTTTTCAAATGTGATTTTTTTCCTGTAGGTATTGCGAAAGATATTTTCTTAATTTTCTCCTTCAAACCCCAGCCCATGGAAGAACCGATTTTTGAAAGCAAGAAAGAGAAAGACAAAACTGAGCGGGAAAGGCAGACCTTTTATCGAGTCGCTTTTCAAAACTACAGTAACCTCCTCCAAATTGCTGATAACAAAGCCAATATCATCATCAGTATCAATGCCTTGGTGATTTCCTCTTTGATTGCCTTGGTGAGTTATGGATCGATTTCCAATCAATTGGAGATGCAGCATCCGGTGGTTTTTGTCCCGATTTCTATCTTCTTGGGGCTGATTCTCTGCTCCACGTTTTTGGCGGTGCAGGTAGCCAAGCCCAAAATCATGGGAAAAGCCAAAGACCATACGGAGAAGCCAAAGTTTAGCATGCTCTTTTTCGGAGCGACTGATTTTTTCACGTTCGAAGAATACTTGGCTGAGACTCATCGGGTCCTCAAATCCCGTGGTGAAATTCAGGACCAAATGACCATGTCCCTGTACTTTCAAGGAAAAATATTGAGTAGAAAATACAAAGTACTTCGACAGGCTTATACGGTATTTACCCTTGCTCTAGCTTTTGGGGTGGTGGTACTATTGGCAAATATGATATTGTAAAAAGATGCTCTGATTATACGCTCTTCTGTCAGTAGGCGGATATTTTTCTGATTTTGGGCTGGTAGACCAAAGTAGTACAAGAATTAAATGTACTAGGTCATTCGAACTTCCAATTAGGCTACCGGCCAAGTTCCGTAAATGCAAAAACATACATGGAAGAAAAAGACCTGTCAGATTTCTAATTCTGACAGGTCTTATTGTTTAAAGAATCGCCTTTTATGAATTTTTTCAATAGGTGTATTTCACATAAACCCGCTTGCTGAGCGTCTGATCATCGGGCTGGATCATCATATCTGCCGATTCGGAGGCACTTTTGGCCATAGCCATCTGAAATCCTACAGGTCGGAAGTTTTGTTCCATACTCACATGAAACACTCTCAGTCCTCTCAGCGCCAAGGTGTTTCCGATCAAGGTAGCCCGAGCTTCCGCATCCTTAAGTGCTTCTGTCAAGAGGGTGTTTTCGAGGGATTTGCGGGTTTCTTCTGAAATCCTAAATGCCAGTTCATAGCTCATGTCTCCAGCAGACTGAATGGCCTCGACGATTTTTTGCAAGTCATCATTGGTCGGGCTGGTGATGATCTGCAGCATTTGTCGGGCCACATAGCCGCTGTCCCGCGCAGTACCTCCCCGATAGACGGTATTTACATTGACCGAGAAGTTGTCTGCAACTAGCTTGAAGTCTCGGATTTTTGCTTTTTTGAGTGCATCGGCGAGGATTTGGGTCTTTTTGTTGAGGATGTTAGTAGCCTCGCTGACCTTCATGGCTTTTTCCTGGAGGGCGATCTGAAAGACGGCCTCGTCCGGATTGACTTTTCGCTCCGCATAGCCCTCAACTTCGATCAATGGGACTTGCTGCACTTGCTGCGCAAACAAAGGAAGGCTGAGCACCAGCCCAATAAGTACTCCAAAAATGGTTTTCATAGTTTTGTTTAGTTGGTTTTGATGAAGTAGTTCAAAAGCTGAACCAAATTATTTTTTGATTTTAGAAATAGAGTCGATTAAGGTTTTTTAACTGGGAAAAAGCGCCTCCTGACCCATTTTTCCAGTTCGACCGCATGGAACACGATCAAGGCCATTGCCCCTGAAAACAGCAATTCCTGCAAGTTCAACGGTTCTGTTCGGAAAATCGGATTCATGAAGGGAAGGTAAATCACGCCCATCTGCAGTAGAAAGGTTGATCCTACCGCCAAGAGAAGCGGCTTATTGCTCAATAACCCTTGTTGGAAAAGGAAAGTCCGGTCACTCCTCACGGCCAGTACGTGTCCGAGTTGGGAAAAAGCCAAGACCGAGAAAACCATCGTCTGCCAATGCCAACCCTGCCTGATCGCCCAATATTGCGTGAACAGGGTCACTGCAGCCATCAGGATTCCCACCCAAATGATGTGGTAGCCGACTCCGTTAGCGAAAAGACTTTGCCTGGGCGGTCGGGGTGGCTGCTTCATAATATCTTTTTCAGGTCGCTCACTGGCTAAGGCCAAGGCTGGCAGTCCATCCGTGACCAAATTGATCCAGAGGATGTGAATCGGCAAAAGTGGATTTGGGAAACCGAGAAAAGGAGCCAGACCGATCGTCCAGATTTCGGCCCCATTGCAGGTCATGATGTACTTGATGAATTTGACGATGTTGTCATAGATTCGGCGACCTTCTTTGACGGCGCGGACTATGGTAGAGAAATTATCATCCAGCAAGATCAGGTGTGCGGCCTCCTTGCTCACATCGGTCCCGGCTATGCCCATGGCCACACCAATATTGGCAGCTTTAAGCGACGGGGCGTCATTTACTCCATCTCCGGTCATGGCGGCGAAATGTCCTTTTTCCTGCAAAGTCTGAACGATCCGGAGCTTTTGCTCGGGGGCAACTCGGGCATAGACACTGACTTGCTCTACCTGTGCCAAAAAGTCCTCATCAGCTAGCTTCCCGAGTTCTGCGCCGGTAAGGACCAGATCGCCTTTTTTCCAAATCCCAACAGCCTCGGCGATGGCTTTGGCCGTTGCGGGATGGTCTCCGGTGATCATGACCGGTTTGATACCGGCAGTTCTGCATTCGGAAATGGCTGTTTTCACCTCATCCCGAGGCGGATCAATCATGCCTACTTTTCCATAATAATCGAGATCGGATTCCAGATCCAACCATTCCGATTCGGGGGGTAGCTTTTTCAGGATTTTTCCTGCGAAAGCCAACACTCGCTCTCCTTTTTGGGCCCATTCTTCAGCACTTTTTTGTAGCTGCTCTGCCAGAGATTTTTCGCCTAAAACCGAAGAAATCGACTCCGGAGCTCCTTTGCAAAGCATCAAAACCTGTTCGCCGACTTGATGAAAAGTACTCATGCGCTTACGGGATGAGTCAAAAGGCACTTCACCGATTCGGGGGAAATGCTGCTCCATAGTATGATACTGAGCCAAGGTGAGTTCTTGAAGGATGCGTTCGACCAAAGCGACTTCGGTAGATTCTCCTTCGGGACGGCCTTTTTTGTCCAAATGCACATCGTGACAAAGCCCAAGTCCGAGTTGGAGGTTAGAAAAATCAGAGGAAATAGGCGCATGGTGATAAGCGTCTGCCTCTGTTACCGTCATTTTGTTTTGGGTGAGTGTGCCGGTTTTGTCGGTGCAGATGTAGGTGACCGAACCCAAGCTTTCCACGGCGGGAAGTTTTCGAATCAGCGCCTTTTTCTTGGCCAGTCGACCTGCACCAAGTGAAAGCGCAATAGTGATCAGGGCGGGCAAGGCCTCCGGAATCGCCGCCACCGCCAAACTCACGGACAACAATAGTACTGGGAAAATCTCCTCTCCCCGTGCAATCCCCGATGCAAAAAGTATGGCACAAATACCCAAAATGATCACCGAAATGACTTTGCCAAATCGCTGCATACGCTGCTGCAGGGGTGTCATTGGGGTGTTTTCCTGGAGAAGGCTGGCGATTTTTCCGATTTCGGTACTCATCCCAGTGGCCACCACGAGCCCGGTAGCCCGGCCATTGGTGACCAGCGTGCCCTTAAAAGCCATATTGAGCTGATCGCCCGGATTGAGATTTTCTCCTTCGATAACTCCATTTTGCTTGTCGATGGGGACAGATTCTCCGGTGAGGGAGGATTCATCGATTTTGAGTGAAAAGGTGTCGGTGAGCCTCAGATCGGCCGGGACCATATTTCCGGCTTCCAAAGTCACTACATCACCGGGTACAAGTTCTTGAGAAGGAATAGAAATCAATTGGCCATCCCGTAAGACCTTGGACTGGGTTTCGGTGAGTTTTTTGAGAGAGTCCATGGCCTTTTCGGCGCGATATTCTTGGACGAAACCTAAGACCGCATTGAGCAGGATGATGACCAAGATGATGATCGTGTCAGTCAAGTCTCCCACGATCCCCGATATCACCGCCGCAGCTGCCAAAATCAGAATCATGAAATCCTTGAATTGACCTAAAAAGAGGAGCCAGGCCGGTTTTTTCTTCTTTTCCTGCAGAGCATTTGGGCCAAACTTAATCAGTCTTTTCTGGACCTCGGATTCCGTAAGTCCACTTTGGCCCGATTCCAGATGTTCGAAAAGTTGCGCTGTCGATTGCTTGTAAAACGACATAAAATCGAAGATTGGTGAATATTAAAAGTACGATTAAACCTAAAGCGAATGGGGATTTTTTGATAAAAAAGTGGGTCAGCTGGAGCAGTAAAATTTCAATTTCGAGACACCAATTCTTGCTGGTACACCAGGTTGAGGAAACTCAATACCTCTCCAAAAGCTTCGGCGGCTTTGAGTTGGTCTTCGCTTACTTTTTTGCCGAGCAATCTGCAGAGGAGTAGCCCATAGACCCCATTGAGGCAGATTTGAACTTCATTGCCGAGATTTTCACCGTTGGCTGCCAAAATAGCTTCCAGAATATGCGGTTTGGCCAGATGATAGGTCTCAAAATAGGATTTGTCAGTTTTCACTAAGCGGTAGTGGAGTTGGAGGAGTTGATCTACGATTTGGGTCAGCTCCTGAAGGTGGCCTTTTTCAAGAATTCCCTCGCTTTTCATTTGGTTTAAAAGCCCTTCAAACCAGCTAGTTATTTCTGCCTTTTCCTCTTCCGAAACCGGATAGTGTGCGATCACATATTGCCGGATTTCTTCCATATTTCCCTGAAATGATCGGATCAGATCCTCCATTTGGTACATGTAGATGAGGTATTCTCCGATATTTTGTGACTTTTTCTTTTCGGCAACAGATTGCATGAGGAATGGGTTGAATAGAGGGCAAAGGTAATACTAGAATGAGATATGGTTAAAGTCGGGATGGATTAAGGATTGAGATATGGCTATGCCGAGATATTTAAAGATAAAAGGAGATAGGGTAAAGTTCAGCTATCTCGCGAAGGGTATCTTTTATATCTCGCGAAGCATATCTTGATAAATCCATCCCAAGTAGATTTGGTTCTTTACTCCCTGTATTTGAAACTCCCTGTCGATCAATACTTCTTTTTTCCTACTTTTGCGCCACGAAGAGCTTATGAAAAACATTAGAAATTTCTGTATCATCGCCCATATCGATCATGGGAAGAGTACATTGGCGGATAGGTTGTTGCAGTTTACCAACACGATTTCGGATCGTGAAATGCAAAACCAGGTGTTGGACGATATGGATCTGGAACGTGAGCGAGGCATCACCATCAAGTCTCACGCGATACAGATGAAGTACACTTACAAGGGGGAGGAATATACTTTTAACCTCATTGATACTCCGGGGCACGTGGATTTTTCCTATGAAGTTTCCCGATCTATCGCAGCCTGTGAAGGAGCTTTGTTGATCGTGGATGCTTCTCAGGGTATTGAAGCCCAGACGATTTCTAACCTGTATTTGGCGCTGGGTCATGACCTCGAGATCATCCCTGTTCTAAATAAAATCGACCTTCCCGGAGCAGATCCTGAAGGCAGAGCGGATGAGGTGATTGACCTGATCGGATGCGACCGTGAGGATATTATTTTGGCCTCCGGCAAAGAAGGAATCGGTATCGAGGATATCCTGAATGCAGTAGTCGAGCGTATTCCAGCTCCCAAGGGAGACGTGGATGCACCGTTACAGGCAATGATTTTTGACTCGCAGTTCAATTCCTTCCGGGGCGTGGAGGTAATCTTCCGAATCTTCAACGGTACGATCAACAAAGGCGACAAAATCAAATTCGTAAACACCGGCAAAGAATACTACGCTGACGAAATCGGCATTTTGGGGATTAATCAGATTCCTCAGCAGACCATGAGTGCCGGGAATGTGGGCTACCTCATCTCCGGAATCAAAGTGGCCAAGGAAGTAAAAGTCGGGGATACGATCACCCATGTGAAAAACCCTTGCAAGGAAGCGATCAAAGGTTTCGAAAACGTAAAACCGATGGTTTTTGCGGGTATTTATCCGGTAGATACAACCGAGTTTGAAGAACTCCGGGCCTCCATGGAAAAGCTCCAGCTCAACGACGCCTCTCTGGTGTGGGAACCTGAAACCTCAGCGGCTTTGGGCTTTGGTTTCCGGTGCGGATTCTTGGGTATGCTCCACATGGAGATCGTGCAGGAGCGCTTGGAGCGGGAATTTGACATGACCGTGATCACGACGGTGCCATCCGTACAGTTCCGTGCGATCATGACCAATGGCTCCGTTCAACTGATCAATGCTCCAAGTGATATGCCTGACCCGACCAAGATGGAGTATATCGAGGAGCCTTTTGTGAAGGCATCCATCATCACGGCAGCTGAATATGTCGGTCCGGTCATCCAGCTTTGTATGGAGAAGCGTGGTCAGATCAAAAATCAGGTGTACCTGACTGCTGACCGAGTTGAGTTACAGTTTGATATGCCATTGGCGGAGATTGTATTTGATTTCTTTGACAAGCTGAAGACCATTTCCAGAGGTTATGCTTCTTTGGATTATGAGCTGAAAGGCTTCCAACAGTCGCACATGGTCAGATTGGACATCATGCTAAACGGCGAACCGGTGGATGCGCTTTCTGCGGTCGTTCACCGAGATAAGGCTTACGAGTGGGGCAAGCGACTCTGCGAAAAGCTGAGAGAATTGGTGCCAAGACAGATGTTTGAGATTGCGATTCAGGCAGCAATTGGTCAGAAAATCATTGCTCGTGAGACGATCAAGGCGCTTCGCAAAAACGTATTGGCCAAGTGTTACGGGGGTGATATTTCCCGTAAGCGGAAGCTCCTCGAAAAGCAGAAAAAAGGTAAAAAGCGAATGAGACAAGTCGGCAATGTCGAGGTGCCACAGGAGGCATTTATGGCGGTGTTGAAGTTGGATTGATTTGGGGTCGATGTTCGGAGTTTGGCATTCAGAGTTCGATATTCGAAATTCAACATTTGTTATTCCAGGTTTTAAATTTGCTCCTTGTTTCTTTGAAAAATAGGATTGAAGTTTAGTTCTCGGTTAAATCAATATGAAGGGTTTTTTCTTATTGACAGATTAAGCAAGTAGACCAAATTGATTAAAATGTATATCCGCAATTCTGCCAGTAACCAAATTTTATTAGGTCTCACCTCGACTTCGCTCGGTGTCCGTTCTTTTCGGTTGTTGGGGAGG
>FWPV01012199.1_pt1 | contig 13339 bp, 11 predicted proteins | sample 2228371 | NCBI WGS metagenome assembly FWPV01 (sample SAMEA103939776, study PRJEB20133) | metagenome | reverse complement strand
TGGGTGGGCCGTGTTGTTTTGCGTCTCCGGGGCGGACACGGCATGCTCCTTGTGTGGGGCCTCGAGCTCTCTGTGCGCCAGTGCGTCAATACCTCGCCCTGACTCGGGCAGTTGAGCGGCAGGCTGCAGAGGATCCTGGCTTGCCATAGCCCCAGACCAACGCGGGGAGTGGGGTTCAGCGTGCCGCGAGGGCTCTGCCTCACGCGGCAATATCGCAAATTTCCACCTGAAAGACAAGCTGTTTTTTCATGGACAATGCCTGGTGGCCGTGCGCGGAGCTTACCTCAAAGGCAGGCGGGCGATGGGGGCTTGCGCACGCGGTATGGCTCTCCTGTTGGGGCGCGATTTCTGGATGGAGGACCTGTTTGCGCCCAGAAAGGAGTCCGTCAGCCAGAGGCCAAGACCTCAGGAACTGCATTCCCGCCCCGCCGCTCGCGTTAGGCATGCGACGGGACGCCCCATGTCCGTGAAAAGAGCCATCACGAGTGCAATAGTTGTCCACAGCCGGATAGGCATGCGCCCGCGGGGAAAGGGATGCGGGGATCAACGATCCTGGGGAGGCCGCCTGACGCTCGAGCTGAGTCCCCACCAAAAGGGGTCGGCGGCAGCGGGTTGTTATGCAACAGAAATCTCATTGACCTGCCAGGTCTCATCAACCCACAAGGCAATGATTGGAATTCCTGCATACTGCTGACGAAGGAACTTGACGGCAGCGAGAAGATGTTGAACTTGCTCCTCTTTTGAGGCTGGATTTCCAGCGCAATTGTAATGCCCCACAAGAGCAATACCTACGGAGGAATGGCGTTTAATTGAGATGGTGACTCTTGCGAGAATAGATTGAACTAACGCTTCGGGCTCTTGTCTTGCCAAAATAAGATTCGGACCCGGTTCAGTAACGGAGTCAACATAATCCGCACTAAAACGTTCACGCAGATAGTTAATGACGGGTAGCTGAACCCGGCCATCCATACAATTGATCGCTGTGCAGAACCTCATGGCTGTCCCTTGCTCGTTACTGGTGGCTAACGACAAAGTTCGCCTGCCGCTTTTCCGCGCACGGCAGGGCGGCAGGTGCAAGGCCTTGCTCGGCGGATTCTTGCTTCAAGTTGGGGTGAATATTATCAAGTCCCCTGCCTCAGGAGCAAATACCTGCTGGTCGCCAGTACAGACCTGAACCACGCCATTTTGCTTGACGATAAAGAGCTCGATAATGCGGTCGCCATACTTAGCCTTGAAGGCTTCATAGCCAAATTCATGCGTCAACTTAGTCCTGTGGATTCGAGGAGGCTTGCCAAACGCCTCGCTCAGCCGGTCGAAGGCCAAATCCTTGCCGAACAAAAGTCGGCCATGCTGACCTTTCGGGATCGCCTCGAGGCGTCCTTGTTTATTCAAAGGAAATGCTAATTGATAAACTTCCCCCCGACCAAAATCTTCACGGTAATGAGCACAGGCCAGGGTATTCACTTCATTGTTCCTCGTGACAGCAAGCAGTCGGCCCAACCCACTATAATCAATCTCTTCCCGCGTTCTCTCAGCGAGAGCACTGCCGTACATGCAAGGCAAGCCAGCCATCCGGGCTTCGCGCGCGTTGTCCCGATCGGTGTCGATGAGCAAAACGGGGCAACCAGCACTCTGCAGCTCATGGGCCATTGCGCGCGCCCAGCCGTGAGCACCGACGAAGAGAATACCCTGGGGATTTACCTGTACCAATCCAAGATGACGCGCCAAGGGGCCAGCGCACAGGCCATAGACCAGCACCGTTGCGAACACCGTCAGGAAAACAACAGGCACCAATTCGCCTCCGCGCGGGAACCCCGTAGCCACGAGCTCCATGGACAATACGGACGCCAGAGCGACCGCCACGATACCGCGTGGCGCTATGCATGCCAGGAACATCCGTTCACGCCAGGACAACGACGACCTAATAGTTGCTGTAATAATCGAGAGTGGACGAACTACAACCATTAGGGCCCCCACGAACAGCAGCCCCTCCCAAACCACACCACCCAGGTGTTGCGGCTGCAGACGAGCCGCCAAAATTACGAATACGCCCGCGATCAAGAGGACTGACAACGTCTCCTTGAATTCCAGGATATGGCGGATTGAGACCCTCTGCTGATTCGCAAGGGCTATGCCCATGACAGTCGCCGCTAACAGTCCAGCTTCCTGATGCACCGCATTGGCTGCAGTGAACGCCGCAAACATCAACATCAAGGACACGGAATTGTGGAGTGAATCCGGCACCCAAAAGCGCTGAAGCGCTATCACCAGAATTGCTGCTGCTGCTACACCGAGCAAGACTCCGACGAGCAGGGTGGCTGCGAACTCAAGGGATGCTGCAGCGAGTCCGATATGGAGCTCACTTTTCCGTAAGACCGTGAAGACCAAGACCGCCAGGATCGCGCCCAGTGGATCAACGATAATCCCTTCCCATTTAAGGACAAGGCCGATCCTTCCGCGAAGCCGAAGATGCCGCAACATGGGGCCAATCACCGTTGGGCCCGTCACAACGAGAATCGCACCAAGCAGTACAGATGGCACCCACCGGAAGCCGATGATATAGTGGGCAGTGGCAGCGCCAAGAGCCCAAGAAATCAGCACCCCGATGGTCACGATCCGAAAGACTACGCTGGGGATTTGCTGCTTGTAAAGCTCTCGGAACCGCAGAGTCATTCCACCTTCGTAAAGAATTACAGCGACAGAAAGGGAGACTATTGGGACCAACAGATCCCCAAATAGTTGGTCTGGATGAACGAAGCCGAAGATGGGGCCAACAGCTACTCCAGACGTCAGTAGGAGCAGGATCGAAGGAAGTCTCAGTCTCCATGCGGCCCACTGGGAAAGGATGCTTAGGATGAGTAGTCCAGCTAATTGCATTAACGGTCCGTGCAACAACATCCGACTCCTTGACTGGCTACTGAGTCCGCCTAACGCCTGAATGAAGCCGCACCGCAAAACGCCGTCGGCTTGAATGCTTTGTTAGGCATGATTGGATGTTCGCTACTTTCTGAGTCACCCGATAGTCCTTCATCACCGCTGCATCAGTGAAAATACACCCCAGCCCAGGTATTCACGTGTATAAGTGACGTAGCGCACTGGTTCCGAGGTCAATGTATCTCTAACCTCTTTCGCAAGCTCGTCGTCGGGATTGGCCTCAAGCCATTGGCGCATGGTGAGCCACTTGGCGGCCTCGTATCTGTCCCAGCTATCTTGGTCAGCTAAAACCATTTCAACGACGTTGTAGCCAAGGTGACCGAAAAACGCCAAAAGTTCTGGAAGTATGAGAAAGTCGGAGATTGAGTTAGCAAGACACCCTTTGGCAACGTCTTCCGTTGGAGGCAGCTTCAGCCAGTAGGGTTCGCCGATGAGGATGATCCCTCCGGTGCGGAGGCTCTGCGCCAGAAGCTCGATAGTTCCAGCTACTCCTCCACCGATCCATGTGGCACCGATACAAGCTGCCACATCGACCTTCTCGTCAGCGACGTAGCCCGTAGCATCGCCATGGATGAACTCGACTTGCTCAGCCACGCCGAGTTCTTCAGCACGGCGTTTCGCTTGCTCGGTGAACAACTGGCTCATGTCGATGCCGATGATGCCGTAATCGCGTGCCCAGGTACACAGCATTTCCCCCGAACCGCTGCCGAGGTCGAGCACTCGGGTTCCCCTTTCCAAACGTAGTGCAGCGCCGAGAGTGGCAAGCTTTTCGGGTGTGAACGGGAAATGGATGCGGTGAGCACGTTCGGTGATGTTGAAGATCCTTGGAATATCCAATGCAGAGAATTTCCTTACCGGTGTGAATAGATTCGGTCACTGCCTAACGATTGATTATCTGGTTTCCAGATAAAACCGGCCTCTCGGTCTTGCTTCAGGATACTACGCCACCCGGAAAATCGCATGACCAGCTCACCACACAAGTTTGCCGGAGTCCGCATGGCCTGTCAGCGTGTTATATGGTTTCCATATACACCCATCGCTCTCCCCCTCACAACTTGTCCATAGGAGTTTTCATACCTTCCCCCCCCCTCGATGCAGAACATGGGTGTAGATCATGGTGGTTCTCACATCCTTATGCCCAAGAAGTTCCTGGACTGTCCGGATGTCGTATCCCTCTTCGAGCAAATGCGTTGCAAACGAATGTCGCAGTGCGTGACATGTCGCTCTCTTGGTCAATTCGCTTTCTCGACTGCCTCCTTAAATGCCTTCTGCATCATGGACTCGTCGAGACAATGGCGCCCTTCTTCAGCCGTCTTTGGATTTTTCCAGCGATTCTCTTGCGGGAATACCCATTGCCAGCGCCCGCTGCGAGAAGCCTTCGGATACTTCCGATGCAAGCCGCCGGGCAATGGAACCTAGCCATAGCCGTCACGCCGCAGGTCCTTGTGATGGATCGCTTTGACTTTTCGGAGATGGTTCTATAGCGGGATCCTGAGCGACTCGGGCAGCATTGTCACTCGATCTTTGGCACCTTTGTCATCCCGAACCATAATCTCACTCCGCGCAAAATCGATGTCCTGTACCCGCAAGCGCAGGCATTCCATCAGGCGCAGCCCAGCGCCGTATATCAGAGAGGCCATAAGCCGTTTGTCGCCGCAAAGATTGGCCAAGACCGCCTTGACCTCATCGCGGGTCAAGACCACAGGAGGCGACCGGGGCTTTTGGTCATGCCTGAGCCAGTCAAAGAGCTTGGGGTTGCCGGAGGAAGGCGAATCCTCTCGGATAAGGACGGCCGTGGCGCTCACCGTCAGGTAGAGATAAGTCTACCTGCGCCCCGAACACCTAGGTCTTTCACCTTGCTCGAGCATCTTTGCCCTTATCGGGCCCAGCTTGCGCGAATCCCAGCCAGGGCTCTTCTCAAGCCCAGCATCACCTACTCAGGATCTATAGCTAAACTGTTTCGAAACATCAATTGAATTTATGCAATGTTGCGGCCTGAAAGTCGGGGCCATTTGTCTTGACCGGTCTCAGCAAAGCGAGAAGGCCCATGTGACCGAGACCAAGGTTCAGGATGGATGGCGCAGCGTAGCCTGGAAAATAGAGGCTATAAACGACTTATGAACAAAAGGAGCCATATCTCATGGGAACCCCAAAGTGTCACATATGTATCTTTCCTTGTTTTTTTGAGTTTCTTAAACCTTGTACTGACCCTCTCCATCTTCAGGGCATACTGTGATAGCATACACACACAAAAGGGCCCTCCTTGGCCGTAGGTGAGGGGCCCTGGGGAAGATCGAGCAGACAAGCTCTTTCACCGAGGTGTCCCAGAGTACCCACAAAGGGGGTAAGGTGCTCTTTGGTGATGGAGAAACGTAGTGCAGCAGACCAACCCCGCACCAACAGGAGCGGCTACGCGAAGCAATTTCTGGGATCAATTTCATGCAGCTTACCAGACGAGAGTTCTTGACCCTGACCGCTGCAGGCGTGGCAGGTGCAACGGCCGACTCGTGTATCCAGCTGACGCCACGATACTGCAAACCAGAACCACTCACCAGGCGTGAAGAGCTCTTGTCGCTATCCAACGCATCTGTGGTTGACGTCCGCACTGCTACGATCCTCCCTCAGCATACACTTCTACTTCGTCATGGAAAGATCCTCGAGGTCTACCATCCAGAAAGAGCCTCTATCGTCCATCCTGACCGCGAAATCGATCTCGCCGGCGCATACGTCCTGCCAGGTCTTATCAACGCACACTGTCACATGACGTTGCCTGGCGCCATTGGATTTGGTGTTACCTTTCTCGCAGCCTATAAACGGCAGCTCGAACGCAACTGCGAACAATGCATCACCCGCGGTATAACTACGGTTCGCGATATGCTGGCAATTTCCGATTTCCTCGATGAGCTGACTGCAAAGATTGCTCTGGGAGACATCGTGGGGCCAAGGATCCTCAGGTGTTGCGCGATGGATATCAGGGGGAGCTATGGAGACAAGATGAGTCTGTTCGCGAAAAACCGGTACTGGCGGCTGGTCGATACGCCCGAACAGGCTCGTGAACACGTAAGGGCCGCACTGGAGCAAGGCGCTGATTGTATCAAATTATTTCAGCAGCCAAAGGAACTGTTCCTCCCCGGCAAACAGCTTCCTGTTATGCCGACTCCTGTAATTGCAGCCATACAAGACGAGGCTGATCGGTACGGCAAGATGGTAGCCCTTCACCACACTACGCTTTCAGGGTTGCTCAAGGGCCTCGAGGCAGGTGTTCGCTCCTTCGAACATATGGTGACCGATGCGTCCGTGCCTGAACACGCAGTGCAAAGCCTTCTGTACAACCAGTGCTATCTCGTTCCGACTGCCTCGGTTGCTTTTGCCCTGGCCTACGAACGAAAGGGGGACCCTCATTGGGGTAAAGGGTTTACCTTGCGAATCGCGCACGAGCGGCCAAAGGTATTACCTGATCTGATCCGCACGTTCTGTGAACCTGAACTTGTTCCCAGCACCATTCGCTTTTTCGAGAAACTGTCGACACCCCGCTCATTTGAGTCATTTCATCTATTGCCCTGGCCTGATCCATCGACCATGAATGCAGCAGCCGATACAGGTGCACACAACACAAGCGCACTGTATGAAGCCGGTGTGATGTTTGGAGTGGGTAACGACGGAGGTGTGCCGCTCATTTTCCCGGGCGCCTTAGGGCTCGAACTTGTGCTCCTCGAAGAACAGGGACTCAAACCCCCTGATCTCCTTCGGATGGCAACGATCAACAACGCTCAACTCCTTCAGATCGATAAGGACCTTGGGACGGTGGAGGCGGGAAAGATAGCAGACCTTGTGGTGTGCAAGGACAATCCCCTCACCACGATGCGAACTTTACAGGCTCCCCTGATGGTGTTTCAATCCGGGGAGCTCGTGTATCGCAGCAACGGTAAAGGCATATAGATAAGTAAAGGACATGAAGACATGTCAATGTACCGACGCTCTGATACCAACCCTGGGTACCACCTGCCTTTGATCCATGTGAACTACAGGTGGCGGTGTGGTTCCGCCCGACGGAGGATAGCCATGCGACATCATCACCTCGGTAGCTACATCCTGCGCATATGCTGGTCCATGCTACTGGCCATGCCAGCATGCTCACGTTCGCCGCACGATCATGCGTTCCGATCATCAGAGATCATGCCAACAAAAACCATACGGGCCTTTGCCGTCAGTAATCACGTCAGGTTCGCCGACGGGGAGTCTATCGCTGCGTATGAGGCAAAGATCAGGGCCTTGTTCGACAAGCGGTTCCGCACAACAGCAGGTATCGTCCAGCAAGATGTCGACGATGTGGCACATCACCTGCTAGGACCTGCAGATACAAGCGACCCTGTAGGCACAGCTCGAGATCTGGTGGTTTTTACAGAGGATGTTGGACTCATCCTTGCGCTTCAAGGGACAGCAGCAGCATCGGCAAGGGATCCATCGTTAACCGCCATAGAAGGTCTATTACGAATTGCACGGATACACCTCCCTCAGGTGCTTTTGAACGCACACACCTTCGGCGTATCCATTAACCGGGCACTTTTTTTATCACTGACCGACAAGTTCTGGCGTGGATTTCACGATACGTTTTCACGTATTGCAGACGAGTACGATGTGTACCTCGTTGCCTGTGAGAATGTGGCAGAGGTGTATGAATCGACTGATCCTCTCCTTGTACGTCTTTTTGGAGACCCAGAGCATCCTGAACGGACCAACGTGTTCTTGCCACTCGATGGACATGTCTACAATCAGGCGTTCCTGTATGACCCTGACGGCCGCATCGTAGCAAGCACGAAGAAGGTGTACCTTACTCCTCCTGAGGAGGACCCGGGCTTCTTCGATCTCTCTTTTGGGTCCATTGCGGAGTTCAACGTTATCGATACGCCTGTCGGCAGACTTGCTTTGGTGATCAGCAAAGATGCGTGGATGCCTGATGTAATCGATAGAGCAGAGGAATTAGGCGCCCAGATTATGGTGCAACCTGATGCAAATCCAGGCAACTGGGCCAGTGTGGTATCCGGCAATGATACGTGGTTTCCCGACAACTGGGCAGCAGGGAACTGGATGCACACTCAAAAATACCCTTCCCTGCGCTACAACATAACGCCCATGATGACTGGTAACCTCTATGATTTCAATTTTGACGGACAAGCAAGCATCATAGCTGACACCTCGGCACACGATATCCAGAACGGATTTGTAGGCCAATCGCCCCGGCTAGGCTTTTTAGCAGTAGGTCAATGGGCTATTGCAGATCCTGTAGTAGAGGATCCAGGGCTTTCCATTGAGGAACGAAGGAACATCCTTATCCAGCGATCAAAAGCAATGGCACCATACAGTGGCACACCGCTCGAGAATGCGTACAGTGAGAGCGTACTGTATGCAGACCTCCACATTCCCCTCGAACAACCTGAGCAACGGCCTCAGTCCGCTGGCATCTTTGGTACCAACATAGCGGTTTCACCTTCTCCGCATGGTCCGTGCTGGAACCCATCCATTGGCCTGTCTCAGGACGGCACTATTTCTATACTCTGGACTGATCTCTCTCGTGGCGTTGAGGAGGTAGCACTGGCACAAAGCTTCGACAGAGGGCGTACCTTCAGCAGGCCGACAAAAATCGATTACTCGAGCACCCTACGAGGCCGGCAAAGGGACAACCATTGGGACGCCCGACTCGCAGTTGCTCGGACCGGCCTTCGACAGGCTGCGGTATGGACAGACTACAGAAATGGATCCTGGGAGATCTTCCTTTCTCACAGCATAGATGGTGGTCGGACCTGGTCAACACCTGCTACACGAGTCGACAATGCCGGAGAGACATTCTACACAGGTGAAAATCTCCTTTACGATCCTTGCATCGCATATGACGAAACAGGCAACCTTTTTGTTGCCTGGGCTGATAATAGAACCGTCTCTGACACTGACATTGTATTAAGGAAGAGCACTGACGGTGGTATGACATTCGGACCAGAGATCCGCGTCGATGATACCGGGACCGGTACACTCCACCACGAGCAAGGAACTACTGGGATCGCGGATACGTTCTCATTCAATCCCAGTCTAGTTGCAGCAGAGGGCAAGGTGTATGTTGTATGGCAAGACCTCCGAGACGGATGGAATGCTATTTACTTCGCACGCAGCGACGACGCAGGAGAGACCTTTGGAAGAAACGTAAGGGTCAATGGCTCATACAGGCCGTTTATTCACGAGTACAATCCATCGATCGCGGTCGACAAGGCAGGAAGGATCTATGTAGCGTGGCAGGATACCGGTAGAGACGGTGGCGACATCTATATTGCCATAAGTACAGACGGAGGAAAAAGCTTCGGCAGTCCTATAAGGGTCGATGATGCAACAGAGTCATTGACCACCCAATCATCGCCGCGCGTAGCGGTGACCCCTTCAGGCGAAACCCTTTACGTGCTGTGGCGCGATGCTCGATATGGTGGCCAAGACCTTTTTATTGCAGCAACCCATCCTTCAAAAGGATATGGCTTCTCTCCCGCTGTCATGGTCAATGACCAAGCCGGCGCCCCTTGTGAACAATCAGTAGGTGATCTTGTGGCAGACCCATCTGGTGATGCATTGGTTACATGGCACGATGCAAGGGACGGCACCGACGCAGTGTACTTTGCTCGAGGTAGACTTGACTGAAGGCCGTGCTGCCTTCCCAAAAGGCTATGGGCTATGGACCAATCGCTCCTCTTGAGGGACCGTTTAAGGGACTGTCTCTGCTCGGATAGGGCCCACTATTTGCCTAGCAAGCCTTCTTTGAGGTAGTTCGCGATTGGCTGTTCTCCCAGCCAGATACCGAATACAGCCTGTTTGAATGCCAGACCAGGCGATTCGCCGCGATAGGCATTATTTACATAACAGACGATCCCTCGTGCCGGCACGTACACGAGATCGACAATGTCTCCGTTATACAATCGATCAGGAAGTTGCTCGTAGAGCGCCTGGATGTTTTTTGCGATTGGACCAATGTTTCCTTTGGTGGAATTGCGAAATCCCTTGTCCATCATGTCGATCATACGCGCTCGTGGCACCTCGAATACGAAATGCATCCGCACTGCCATGGGCTCGTCTGCAAGGATGATCGATGAGGCATCACTGCTCTTACGAACAAGATAGAGCCCACATGCATAAATCTTCAGTCCGTAGCGCTTCCTGTATTCAGCACCATTAAGGACCAGACGATATCCTTCAAGCGTCAGTTCGTCAGGCAAACGTACTGCCCCCATGTCTCGTGCATCGAGAGAGCTCGGCACTGCGATGTCCCAGGCGACAGTACCAAGGCATACGAGCACTACGATCACCATGCGGCTGCTCATCTGTTTCCTCCGTACTTATGGGGTAATGACCATGTGATACTCCATTGCGCGGACGACCGCCTCGGGTGTGAATGGGAGATCTACGTACTCATTGTTCAACCACAAAGGCATAAGATCATCGAAATGTCGATCGCCTCTCACCCCGGACTGGCCACATGGTATGACGATTTTTGTCTCGAGGGCTGGCGGTCGGACCTCGGTCACGAACCTCATCTGTGGGCAGTGTACCTGAATAAACGTATCCCCTACTCCTGCCTGATTACCCACATCCACGGTAAAGTTGGCTCCGTCGTTGGGAAAAGGTCCAAGCACAGGCGAGATCATATCAGGGAGCACAATATCAGATAGGCCCAGTGCAAACGTCGCCGTGTGAAGTAGACCCCATCGCCATGCTCCCATATCCCTCGTGCCGAAGCGCTGGCCGAGTATCGCTACCGCTTCTTGCAAGCTTTTCACGATCATGTCATCAGCAGTTTCTACTACGTCCGTGGTCCTCCGATCATCGAACAATGATGCGTTTGTCTCGTGTTCCAGGGCGTACAGGAGTGATTTCACCTCGAACTGCGGGCCGTCCTCTCCATGTGAACCAGGTAGCGGCTGGATGCCGAATTCGTCTGCAAGGGTGTTGCGAATAAAACAGTTGAGCCACGCATGAAAAAGAGAGCAGGCAACGCTCTCATCTATTTCATGTTGATCCAGCTCTTTTCTCCTGAACGGTGTATCAACTCCAATCGGAGTGGAAAAGTTCCACGAGCCGAGTCTCTGGAGCGCTTCGATTATGCCATCAGACGAGACCTGTTCAGGATGACGTTCAAAGGCTCTGAGCAAAAAAGGAACGAACCTGGCACCAGCAAGGGAGATGGTATCAGCCTGGAGGGCCATCATGTCGTTGAGTGTGAGTTTGCCTTTTACGCTCATCTCTCGAAGCCCATCCTCGATACGTCTGGCCCTGAATCCGAGCTTTCTGCAGTAGTAGAGATAGTATTCGTCGTTGAGAGGATCCCCATCCAATGTGGTGCCTATCACATCGTTATTGGACGAGGTGATGAATCCCTGTTGGGGGTTCCTCGCCCACGGCAGCTTACCTTCTGGTATAAAACCTATCCACTCTGCCTCTCCAGTACCTGGCATGGGCAGATACGGGGGATACATCCTCTGATTATCCCTTACCGGAATAAGGGAGTGGCCTGAATATCCTATCTGTCCGGTTACATCGGCAAAGACCCAGTTCCCTGACCCAGTGCGAACGTAGTTCAGTGCGTCAAATACATCGTCAATACTGCCTGCAGTGAGTACATCGAGAAACGCAATGACATCGGTAAAGGCATCTGGTTCATAACCGACCCAGCGCAGAGAGAGGGCCTTATCGCCTTGTCGCGATCCAGGGAGCAGTGGTCCGTGATGCGGCACTACCTGAATGGTGAACTCCTTGACACGACTGCCTGGTTTCATACCCAGTCGAGCTATATCATGTACCTCGATCAACGGTACGGTCGATCCCTTGAAGAGAACCCTGTCTGGGCCTCCCTTTCTCCCAGGAACTATCGTCTCTACGTACAGGTCCGAGGCATCGTACAGCATTGCTGTTTGAGCCCATGCCACCCTATCGTTATGGCCAAGTAGTACGCCTGGCAATCCTGCGATTGCACCACCCGCGATATGGAGCTTACCTCTACCGAATGTCTTAGTATCGATATGCACGAGCACGAAATTGGACGGTGCCAGCATAGACAGGTGAGGATCATTGCACACAAACGGGAATCCGCTTTCAGTATAGGCACCCCCTACTACCCAGTTGTTGCTGTGGGACGAGCTCCTTCCGAAGATGGATAGGAGGCTGCCTGCCCGTCTCACCCGCTCCTGAGCAGCATCAATTACCGGACGTGGCACATCTCGGATCCAGGTTGCAGCGGCAATCCGGGATCTCTCATCCTCGGTAGTTCCAACACGCCGGACCGGGTCGGCCCAGTAGTTCGCCATAAAATCAGGAAGCACCACCGTTGGATCAGCAGGTGCAACCTGCATAACCTTTTGGAATACGTCAGGGCCTACGGCATGGAGTATCTGCGCGTACTCAAGCTCGTAGTCAACACTAGAGCACAAGAACCAGAGAAAAAAGAGTGCAAGATCAACGATTGTCTCAGGTGTGTACACGGGAATGAGTGAGGGATCGATGGGCAAAAAGACACTCTGAAATTGTGTCGGCATTCGAGCACCGTTCACTCCTTTTACAAGATCGGAAAGATAGGCGTTTATCCCCTTGCAATATGCAGCCAGCATTTCTACTGCTCGTTCCGGAAGGGCTTCAAGCACCTCTGTAGAGAGTTTGCGTCCTCTAGGGCTGGTAAAAATTGTCTTGTAGTAGAGATCAAGTTCCTCTGCCACGTACGCAGCTACAACTGGCCCCACGGCAGGGATTTCTCCTACGAGCTCCGAGAGCGTTCCACCTGCCACTCTACGCAGCAGTTCAATTTGAAAAAGGCGATCGTGCGCACACAGATACCCTTGAGCAACCATGGCATCGTGGTCGTTTTCGGCGTAGATGTGGTGAATACCATGCGCATCGACGACGACATCAACGCGACTACCTGTAAGACCTTCCAGTCTGAGCGATCTATCTATCCGTAGCGTATCGAAGGGGTTGACCTCTGGATAGGCCCCTTCTCTGACATGCGTCTGATTCTCGCCACAGCTCAAAAGCAGCATGACAAAAAGGCCGTACACACCACGCGCCAGAAGCTTCCTCGGCACTTTTTCCATTGACCGTACCTCCATACCCTCTCTCCTTTGGACCCGTCCGGTCAGACAAGCTACCCTACCACTCAGCCATCTTATAACCGCTTTCCCAGTACATTGACAACCTTGAAGAGCCTGCTTCTCTTGGCACGCGAGCTGTGCCACAATAGTTCACAATCTTAGATCAGCCCGCTCTCCTGGAGACAGAGAACATATGAATGCCTTGGTCCTTTTAGGTGGAGGAGCACGAGGTGCCTACCAGGCTGGCGTGATAAAGGCGTTCCGACACTATGGCATCTCGATCGATATCGTCT
>FWPV01012198.1_pt1 | contig 13340 bp, 12 predicted proteins | sample 2228371 | NCBI WGS metagenome assembly FWPV01 (sample SAMEA103939776, study PRJEB20133) | metagenome | reverse complement strand
AAGATAAAAAAAATTTTTCACATACAAGAAAATTCAATATTTTTTTTGGTAATGGATAAAAATTGAGTGAAAGTTAGGTAGTTTAGAAATTCAAAATATAGAAATCCTCCTCTCTACATTCAGGAGCGGATTGTTGCTAAAATTGAAGGCGAGCAGAAAGTTATCGATGGTTGTAAGGATCTTATAAAAAACTACGAAGAAAAAATAAAACGAGTAATTGATAGGGTATGGGGTGAGTAGCTTAATATATCCACTGCATAGCCTTTTCCATCAGAGGCTCGAGGTGGGGAAAATCGTTTTCGTTAGTTGCAAAATGCATCTCTTTGTAAAATTTTACATAGACATCGGTACGTAACAGCTTGTCTATATTTTCCGAAGGAAACAGAATAAGTTGCCTGTTTCTTTTATTCTTGTAAAAGTCAATCCGAGCAATGCCTTTAATGGAAACATTGTTTTCATTGGCAATTCGCACAGCATACATACCCGGAGGTGGCAGCAACTTAGCCTCTTCTTCCACTTCAACAGTATAGTGCTGCTGGTATAAAAGTTTCCCCAGGACAAAATAATTATCGTCAAGACAGGCGTTGGCACGCTGTATTTATCCTATCTGAATGGCTTTTCTTATGCGGGTACTGCTCACCGACTCGTGCTCTATCTCGAGGGCAGGCAGTTGCTCTACCCAAAAGCCCAATGCCTGTCCCAACTCAAACAGAACCTGATAATTTCCCTCGCGATTGTGCCCAAAATTGTGATTAAACCCCACCACCACCACTTTTGATCCTAACTTCTTATGCAAAATATTGCGAATATAGTCGATAGACGAAGTTTGGGCAAATTCTTTGGTAAACTCAATAATAAACAGATGTTGTAATCCGGCTTTTCGCAGCGAAACAATTTTTTCCTTTTGCGACTGTATCAGAAACAAATCCTTGCCAACGGTTTCGGGATACAAAACCTTACGCGGGTGCGGGTGGAAGGTTATCAGTACCGACTCGCCGTTACACTGCTTTCCTATGTTATTAAGCCTTTGTATAATAGACTTATGCCCCAGATGCACACCATCGAACGAACCGGTTGTTACGATGGGATTGACTATCTGAAAAGGCTCATCGAAACTGCGATAAATCTTCATGATCTGATGTAAAAAGCAATTTTTTCAAGTGAAGTCAACATATCGTATTCATCAAGATAAACGTAATCGGGAACTTTGAGTTTTGTAGGGGTAAAATTCAAGATACCTTTAATGCCAGCTGCAATAAGTTGTTCGCAAACTGCGGCTGCTGCTTCGGGTGGCGTAGTAATAACTGCTATGGCAATTTGCTGATTTCGCACAACTTCAAACAGTCTGGAAATATCATAACAGGGAATACCGCTAATGTTGGTATTGATTTTATCGGGGTCGTTATCGAAAGCAGCAACAATCTTTAATCCCGACGAACGATCTTTAAAATAGCCAGTGATGGCACGTCCCAGATTGCCCATGCCCATCACACATACGTTAGAATGTATGGTTGCATCGAGCACCTTGTTGATATAATTCAACAAATCCACAACGTGATATCCTTTGCGTAAAGTACCGGTATATCCTATCAACATAATATCGCGTCGGATTTGTACCGGAGTAAGATGCAACATCTGAGCCAGCTCGTGCGAAAAAATGTATTCCTTTTCACCGGCTAAAGTCATTAAGGTTCGCTTGTACAATATTAAGCGTTCTACCGTTTTTTCGGGTAATGTGTTCATATTTCACGATGTTTTTTAAATTTTATACTTACTACTGAACCAACATTTTCTTTGCTATGTAACTTAATTTCTGCCTGATAATATTCGCAGATTCGTTTAACAATAGACAGGCCCAATCCGCTACCAGAAATGTTTTGTGTCCTGGCATTTTTAATTCTTACAAATTCTTCGAACACTCGTTTTATCTCGTCCTCGCTCATTCCAATACCAGTATCTTTTACAGTAAGCAAAATAGAATCAACAGAAGGTTCAAGCTGAACTACTACTTCACCGCCGTCTTTGTTATATTTGATGGCATTCGATAATAAATTATTCAGCACAATTTCAATCTCTTCTTCTACTGCATCGAGAAAGACTTCATTGGGTGCCTGCAGCTTCAACGAAACATTTTTCTGAATAGCAAGTGGGGTAAAAGTATCTACACATAATGCTGCCACTTTTGCCAGATTTACAGGAATCAGCTTACGTTCTTTTTGTCCGGTTTCGATACGTGTCAAATCTAATAAGTCGAAAATGAGGTTTCGCATGTTTTGAATACGAAACAACGAACGGTCAATAATTTCATCGTAAGCCGAAAGGTCGTTGCCTGCCTGTCGTTCTTTCATCATTTTCAAATAGCCTTCCAGAATGTTTAAGGGAGTTTTTAACTCGTGCGAAAGTACCGACAAAAAGCGGAAACGAACCGCTTTTCCCTGAGTGTTGAGCTGCCTGGTCAGGCTTCTAAGGAAAACGTGTCGGGCAACAGTTTCCATCATAGTTCGCAGTTCCTGTGGTGTGAAAGGTTTGGGAATAAAATCGTAAGCCCCCTTACGGGTAGCCTGCACTGCGACTTCCATAGAAGCATAGCTCGTTATCATAACTACCACTACGTCAAGATTTTCTTTTTGAATCACATCGAGCACATCAAGGCCTTGCATACCCGGCAGTTTATTATCGAGCAGCACCACCTGTGGTTTATACGTACGTATCAGGTCTAAGCCATCTTCGCCTGTAGCCGCTTCCGTAACCTCAAAAACTATTTCATCGTCAATAAAAGGAAAGCTTACCTTATAATTTGACAATATCCTGCTTACACCACTTCTTATTCCAAATTCGTCATCAATAACAACTATTTTCAATAGTTCCATATTATAAATATTTTTCTATTGTACGTTGAATAACCTGCATAGGGCAACCTTTATCGAGCACTTTGTTAACATTAAACTGTTCCTGAGGAGTAACAGCAGGGTCGCTGAACGACACACCCGTTTCGCTACCTACCGCTGTTAGCAAAATGATAGGCAAATCGGGATAAAGTTTCCTTATTTTTCGTGCATTAACAAAACCTTCGTCGTATGTATCAATCATAAGGTCTAAAATAACCAGGTCGGGGCGTTGATGAAAAAGATACTTCAAGCCCTCATCACTTTTATTGAAAGTAACAACCGAATAAGTTTTTCCCAGCATCATTTTAAGCTGAAACAGAAAATCAATATCGTCGTCTATAATCACAATGGTAGCCATAATCAATTATTTAATGGTAATTTAATAATAAACGAGGTTCCGGTAGGTCCTTTCGTTGGATCATCGTTGGTTTCTATTTCTATGGTACCCCGGTGCATTTTTACAATCCCATATACGATGGGTAAGCCTAAACCATTGCCAACCCCTATGGGCTTAGTAGTGAAAAAAGGTTCAAATAATTTTGCCTTGTTTTCTTCAGAAATTCCGGTGCCGTTGTCTTTTACAATTATATGAACAAACTGAACTTCTTTTTTCAATTCAATCTCAACTTTGCCAGCTATCGGGTTGGCTTTCATCTGTTCTGCAACTGCATCCAGAGCATTACGTTTTAAATTGATAAGCACTTGCATTATCTGGTCGGGGTCTATTCCAACCATCATCGGGTTTTCGTTATAGATTACACTAACCTCAATTTTTTCGGGCACCACAACCGACTCCAATGCCTTAGCAACAAGCTTAACCAAATCTGTCTCGCGATAATTTACCTGATTTCGGCGGGCAAAGTTCAGCAATCCACTGACAATCTTTTTACAACGGTTTCCCTGTTCAACAATCATTTCCATGTCTTTTCGCATAGGCGAATCGGGCGGGCATTCTTCGAGCATCAAATTACAGTACATAATAATGATACCCAGCGGATTGTTGAGTTCATGGGCAATACCAGCTGACAGCTGTCCCATGTGGGCCAACTTTTCGGCTTGTTTTAAAGCAATCTGTGCATTGGTTAATTTTTCGTTTGTTTGAGCCAGGTCGTTTACCGTTTTATGCAAGCTTTCGATGGTAAATGGCAAACACATCTCTGTTTCGGCAATACCTTCTACAATGGCAATAGCATGTTCTATGCAGGTTGCATAGCCACAGGCTCCACAGTTGAGCATATCGGAAGCTTTTGTTTTGCCCATCTTTTTCAGCACCTCTTCTACTCTGTCGTACGGTGGATCCTGGATACGGCGATCGCTTGGTGTAAACACCACCGATAAGTCGAGATGCCCGAAACGCTGTAATGATTGCTCAAATTCTTCCAGGTTGGCAGTTTTCATCCGTTGCCGTGCATAATCCATTAACAACGTTTTACGCTCAAACTTCGACAAAGCAGCATGTGAAATACCAGGTCCCATAATACAACCTTCGCAACAGAGTAACTCAAGATTTATATGTTCGTCTGAACTGGCAAAATACCTGATTGCTTGCTGCATATCTTCTTTTCCCTGTGCAACAATAAGGTTATCGTGAACCAAATCGAGGTACTTGCCAGCCGTTTGCGATAAGCCAAAGTTTACAGGAAAAATAGAAGCTTTATACGATTTAGGAAAATCGAAATCTTCTGGTTCTGCTTTAAGCAAATCAACTTTTTGAATATCGAATAAAGCCCTTAGTTCCTTAAATGTGATACCAACATCTATCTCACTGCTTTCCAGTTTTTTGGCAATGCAAGGTCCTATAAAAACCAGCTTTATGTCGTTTCCATAATAATCTTTCACTACCCTGGCGGTAGCAACCATAGGTGAAGCAATAGGAGCAAGAAACCTTGTCAAATCGGGATAATACTGACGCACAAAATAGGTAATGGCTGGACAGTCGGAGGTAATAAAAGGCTTTTCGTTTTTTTCGTAGAGCTGTTTATACTTTCGGGCGACGAGTTCTGCACCAAAAGCAACTTCCACTACTTTGCTAAAGCCTACCCTTTTTAAAGCACCTACCAGGCCGCGATAATCATCCAGTTCGTAAAACTCAACAGGAAAACTGGGCGCTAACAAGGCAACAACAGGGGCTTCCTGCTTAAGCATGTGTATAACATCGTATTCATTACGAAGGAATGTTTTAGCATGCTGACTGCAAACTTTAACACAATTGCCACAGCCAATGCAACGCTCATGAATAACTTCTGCCTGACCATTTGCAATACGGATGGCTTTGGCGGGGCACTCTCTTACACAGGTATAGCAAACCCTACACTTTTCGGGGATAGTGTAAACAAGCTTATGTTGACTGTTATCATTCATATTCTTCGTTGTTTTGTTGAAGCATACGTTGCTTATATTCATCGTAGAGGCTTAGCAGGTATTTGTTGTTAAACGGATTTCGAACCACCGTCTGTTCTGCCTGTTCGAGGTATTGCTTTTTAACAGTTTTCCACCACTCAGCATTTAGCAACGACATGGCTGCCGAAGTATAACAACCACCAGGACATGCCAGTACATCAATAAAATCGGGCATGGAATTTTTCCACTCTTTCAGTGCTTTTTCTATATTTCCCAGTCCATTGATTATGCCAAATATTACAGTTTTTTTCTGAACATTGAGACGTTGAATATAGAAATCCTTATCTTGAAGCCAATCAGCAATTTCTTTTGCAGTAAGGTCTTTGTTAAGTTCTTTAATCATCATCATTCGGGCAAGAGCAAGAGCTGTTCCCCCCGGAATAAAAGGCAGATACGAAAGCCCACTAAAAATATGCAAAGGTTCATCGAAAGTAATTTTAGCTTGTTGCTTTAGTTCGGCTGCATAAAAACCCTGTAACTTAAGCAGCTCTCGCAATGTATAAACACTATATTTCAATGGATAATTTTCCACAACCGACGATTGTTTTTGAGCTATACAAGAAGAAAAGTCATGAATCTGAACGTTCTGTTTGGGATAGATATAGTTCAGCAATTTAGCAATTAACATCGATGTAGTTTCAACAGTAAAAAGAAAAAAGGATTCATCAACATACTTTTTCATAAACCATAATGCTGATGGGCAGAATGATGATACAAGGATTTGCCCATTCAATAAAGAGTTCATCAATTGATGGTAGGTCTCGTATAAAAAGAGGTCTATTCCGGCATTCTGACTAAAAGTTTTATGAAAACCAACAGATTTCAAAACAGCAAGTGCTTTGTTTTCCTTATTTCGCTGATTTTTTACAGCAAAGGCTGCATCAAAATCGTATAGTGGCGACAATATTGCAATGTTGTACTGTTGAGATGATTGATAGATAAATGATTCGATATTTTCCTTTTCGAACAAGGCTGCCGTAGGGCATACTTTCATGCACTCGCCACAATACACACACGAAGTTTGCTGGAGCAATTTGCCAAACTCTGGCACGACTTTCGACTCAACACCTTTATTTGTCAACTGAAACACATTACATTGTTGAATCTGATTGCATACAACAACACACTTACCACAGGCAATACATTTAGCATAATCTATTACGAGGGTATTGGATGATTTATCTACACTTGACTGCAATTCTTTTTTCACGAAATCTTTACGTTGAATATGCAATTTCTCCGACAACTTACGCAAATAACAATGCTCGTTTTTGACGCAATACAGACAATCGTCGGGATGTGAAGCAAGAAGCAATTCCATCAAAAGTTGGCGGTGTTTAATAAGTTCTGCGTTGTGAGTAACGACAGACATGTCCTGATTGATTTGGGTTTTACACGAAGGGATGTATCGCTTGCTTTGCTCTTCGTACACTACACAAAGGCGGCACGAAAAATAAGGGTTTTGTTCTTTCATGCTGCATAAAGTAGGAATGTGGATGCCTTGTTGCCGGATAACATCAAGCAAAAGACTTCCCTTTTCTACTTGCACTTTCTTACCGTTGATGGTTATATGTAGCGATGTTTTCATTGATTGCTTATTTAAACTTAATTGCCGAAAATTTGCAAGACTGCTCGCAAATACCGCATACTACACACCTGTCAGATACAATAAAATGAGGATGATGCATTACCCCAATGATAGCATTATGCGGACATCTTTGCTTACACAATCCACAGCCTGTACAAAGGTTTACATCAATATAGTACGAGCGTATGTTATGGCATACGGAAGCTTTGCAATATCGCTCGTAAAGATGCTCTTCCACTTCATCTTTAAAATTCGTCAATACATCTATAATCAATTGCGGGAAACGTTTTCCTAACCCACAAAGTGCAGTGTTTTCAATAGTTTGAGCAATTTCTTTTACTCTTACCACTTCTTTTATTCTCAACAAAGTATCAACACTTTTTCTTTCATCGGGGCGTTCGGTTAAAGATTTAAAGATGTTCCATAATCTATTGCTACCATTGCGACAGGGCAAACATTTACCACAATTTTCGTGTCGAATAAAATCCAGTTCTTGCTTTAAAAAGTCAACAATACAAATCGAGTGGTCGAGAAAAACCACGGTACCGTCTCCCAAAAAATAATGGTCTTGTTCAGAATATGCGAGTACTATTTCTTTTATTTTACTTGCAGGAAAGATACGCCCAATAGGTCCTCCAAGATAAACAGCTTTGAGCTTTGTTTCATCTGTTTTTACTTTGTTCCACAACTCTTCCAGCGTTATACCAAGCGGCAACTCATAAACACCATGAAGAACACTTTTTCCTGAAACAGAAAAAAGCTTTGTTCCGTAGTTCTTCTCAACTCCTATTGACTTAAACCACTGAACACCATAGCGAATAATCTGACAAGCCAACACAAGCGTTTCTACATTATTAACTAATGTAGGTTTTCCAAACAAGCCAGATTGTGATGGATAAGGTGGTTTTTCTTTTGGCAAGGCTTTTTCGCCCTCTATACTGGAAATGATGGCTGTTTCTTCGCCACTGATAAAAGCTCCGGGTGCCTGAAACAACTGAATGTTGAGACTGAATCCGCTTTTTAAAATATCGTAGCCTAGCAACCCAATGTTATTCATTTCTTCCAGTGCATTAGACAACCTTTTAACAGCCAGCTCTTCGTGATAAGGAAGAACGATGTATGCCTTTCTGCAACCAACAGCATAGGCTGCTATGGCAACCGATTCAAGGACTAAATAAGGGTCGCCTTCGAGCAAATGACGAGAACTGTACGACATCGGATTACTTCCAAAAGCATTGCATACTAAATATTTCTGTTCCGAAGGGTGTTGCTTTACCTCAAACCATTTACGCCAGGTAAAAAAACCACTCCCACTCCGACCTCTCAATTCGCTATCCTTCAATAAATCAATGATTTGTTCCTGCGAATAATTTTTGAGCACGTAAACAAAAGCAGAAAACTTACCTAAACCAGCAGCACTTTCTATGCTAGAAGGATTGAATTTGCCGATATGTTCTGTTTGAAAACGACTTTCCGAAGCATACCATGGAAAAAAATTAATAAAAGGCACCTTGTCCCAGGGCTCATCCTCTTCTGAAACAATTTGGCCTAACAATATCGGGTGATGTACCCAGCGTGAATGAACAGCTTCGAGCAAACCATATACAGCATCCGAAGAAACAGGCCCATAAAACAACCGAGCTTTACCTTTTAATTGAACTGAAATCACTGGTTCGAAAGAAAAAACACCTAAAGAACCTACTTCCTGCAAATCAATAGTCAAAGAATATTCTAAAGCAAAACGATTGATTTCATTTTTTATGGCTGTTATTTCGTGCGAGCTAACACAAGACGAAACAGACAAAGAAACAGCAAATTGAACATTTTCTGCCACCTGTTGACGACCAGTAAACCCATCTCCTTGTGCAAAAAATATAATTTGCTGTAATATATCTGAAGGCGTTTTCATACATTATTTTTCTCTAACTGAATAATGGCCTTAACATCTTCCAATGATTGAATACGAAATATTTTTTGATTGATACGAATATGAGGAGCACATACTCCTTTACAGGAACCATAGCTTAACGAAAATAACAAATCGGGGCTGGTTTCACCCACCTTAATACCAAGCAGTTTTTCAAGGTAAGAAACTATCGTTTCCGATTGATTCATTCTGCAAACGCTATAACGACAAACTTCTATATGAAATTTGCCCCGAGGTTTAAAACGAAACTGAGGATAAAAAGACAAGATACTGTGCACTTCTGGAGCCGACAAACCCATATAAGAAGCCATATCATAAATAGTTGAAGCCGACAAATAACCCATTTTTTCCTGTATTTTTTGAGCTACTGGAATCAGATATTGCTTCTGGTTAGCAGGGAAGCGACTCAATATTTCAGCTATCTCGCTCATAATCTAATAATTATGCAAATATACAAAATCTTTTGTGAATAAACAAACAATGTTATTTGTTTAACAATTGTTCTTTAACCAATTTTTCATTTTTTTTAAGTACCTTTGTGAAAATTTATGGAAAAGCCTGTACAATTGATAATTTGTTTGGGAAGTTCCTGTTTTGCAAGAGGCAATAAATGGAACGTAAAAGAAATAGATGCTTTTTTAAAAGAGCATTCGCTCGATACATTTGTTGACTTCAAAGGTGCTCGTTGCTTTGGTGATTGTAAAAATGGTCCGTTTTGCAAAATCAACAACCAATTATATTCTATCAGCAATATAGAAGAACTTAAGCAGCTGTTATTAAATATAATTTCTGAATTAAAAAAATAAATCATGAAAACTTCTGGCTCATCAGTATTTCATATCAACCCTGACCAATGTGTATTGTGTTATTCCTGTGTCAGAACATGCCCTGTAAAAGCGATAGAAGTTAAACCCAATGCTACAGCTGCCAACATAGTTGGCAGTCGTTGTGTTTCTTGTGGAAGCTGTGTACCTGCCTGCCCTACCGATGCCATTTAATATCAATCTTCTATTGAAAAAGCCTACAATATTTTACAAAAAAAAGAAAACATTTTATTACTCGACCCTGCCATAGCTGCAGAATTTCCCGACATTACCGACTATCGAAAATTTGCTCAGATGCTCCGTAACATTGGCGGAAAATACATTTTCGATGTCTCTTTTGGCGTTGACTTAATGGTTATTCAATACCAGCAAATCATTCATAATTTTAAAGGGAAGTATTACATTACCAGTGCCTGTCCGGTTATTCCGGCAATTGTGAGCAAATATTTCCCTGACATTATAGATAACCTTATTCCAGTGCTAACTCCTGCCCAGATTATGGCCAAACTTATACGCGAACAGCTAAAACTTAACCACGAAATCTTATTCATTACTTCATGCACGGCAGCCAAATCTTTTTATTTCAAACCCAATAGTCCTGAACATATTGATTGTGTCATTACGTTTGAGGAGCTTAGAAACATCTTTGCAGAAAAAAACATCTCTGAATCGAAAGTAGAATACAGCGATTTTGACGAACCGCAAAGTAAAATGGGCAGTCTTTTCCCCATTGCCAGCGGTTGGATTGAGCTCACCGATTTGAACCAGCAAATTTTCAGCACCGACATTTATACTTTTTCTGGCAAAAATGCAACCATGTCATCTCTGGAAGAATTTGAAAAACAAATAGTTCACATACAAAAACATCTTAATCTTTTTTACTGCAAAGGCTGTATTAACGGACCAGGGATGACCAATCCGGAAAATGTTTTGTACAAAACCTCGCTAGTTACTGAATATACACGCAAACGATCGGAAGCAGTCCCCCTAAAAGACTGGCAAAAAAACATTCAGCAATACAAATCGCTCGATATTTCAACCATCTTTTCAGCCGATGACCAACGATTACGTGTACCTGATGCAAAAGTTTCTGAAATAGTTCGTATGCTCAACAAAAACAGTGAACATATAGACAAAGGATGTCAGGTATGCGGATACAAATCGTGTCGTGAGTTTGCAACATTTCTTGCAGCCGGCATGGCAAAAAGCGACATGTGCCTTCATCATTCTATTGACCATAGAAATCAATACATTCAAACACTTCAAAAACAAATTAACGACCTTAAATCCACCTTGCAGCAACTTCAATCGGAACAAAAACAAATCCATGCCAATTCAGAACTGGCCATTCAAGCCATGGATATACTAAATGCAATGCTGCAAAAGCTGCCTTCTTCTATTGTAATCATCGACAAAGACTATAAAATTGTACGTAGCAATCTCAGCTTTATTGAAATGATTGGTCAGGAGGCAAAAGATATTCACGAAATCATCCCTGAACTGGTTGGAGCAGATATCAGAACATTGCTTCCTACGCACATTTTTCAATACTTTCAGTTTGTACTGGAAAATGATGAGTCAATAACCAACAAAGACATTGTACTCAACGAAAAATATCTGAATGTTTCCATTTTCAGCATAAAAAAGAATGAAATAGTGGGGGCCGTATTTCGCAATTTATATTCGCCCGAAATTCGCGAAGAAGAAGTTATCAATCGCTTAAACGAAGTCATAGACCGCAACCTTCAGATGGTTCAGAAAATAGGCTTTTTGTTAGGCGAAGAAGCTGCAGCAACGGAACAAATGCTGCATTCAATCATTCAAACATACAGACGCACACGCTATGAATAATGTTTACATAGATGTTTTTTGTACCCAACGCAACAAAAACAATCAGCGTATTTGCGGCGATGTCTTTTTAAGCCAGCGTGTTAAAGAAGAACATCGCACCATTGTAGTTTTATCTGATGGCATGGGGCATGGAGTTAAGGCAAACATTCTGGCAACACTTACAGCTACCATGGCCATGAGTTTTAGCAAAAATCACCGTGACCCATACAAAATAGGCGAAATACTACTTAACACACTTCCTGTTTGTAGCGAACGTAAAATGAGCTATGCTACATTTTCTATTGTTGAAATAGAGCACAATGGAAACATACAGATTGTCAACTACGAAAATCCTCCTATCTTAGTTTTCAGAGGAAAAAAGAAGCTCGAGCTCTCGTGGCAGTGTATGTGGCTTAACAACCCAAAGCTAAAAGGCAGGGAAATACTAACCTGTTCATTTCAAGGTCAAAAAGACGACCGCATTATACTTTTAACCGACGGAGTAGTTCAATCGGGAATGGGAACGCCCAGTATGCACTTTGGTTGGAGCATCGAAAACGTAGAACGACACATTGTTTCGCAACTGATTAGCAACCCTGCCATCTCTTCCGAAAACCTTTCAGAAAATATTGTTGCGAAAGCCATTAAAAACGACGAATACATGCTTGGCGACGACACCAGTGCATGCGTTATCCATTTCCGTGAACCACGAAATCTTATCATCTGCACAGGACCTCCCCTAAACCCCGAACACGATGCTTTGTATGCAAAAAAATTGGCAGAATTTCAGGGCAAAAAAATTATCTGTGGTGCAACTACAGCCGATATTATAGCACGCGAATTAAACGAAACCATCACCGATACCTTTGAATTTCACGACCCCGATTTACCACCCGTATCATACATGAACGGCGTTGACCTTATTACTGAAGGCATTTTAACACTCACTAAAGTACTGAATCTGCTCAAATCATTCAAGCAAGAATATTTGTACCAAAAAGGGCCAGCCCATCTGATTGTTAAACATCTGATTGAGAGCGACCAGATACACTTTGTAATCGGTACAAAAATAAACGAAGCCCATCAGGACCCTTCACTACCCATGGACATAGAGATAAGAAGAACCATCATAAGACAAATAGCTCAGGTTCTGGAAAATAAATTTCTAAAAACGGTTACTCTGGAATTTATTTAATTAGTCGAAAAAGTTTTTCAATAACATCATGTTCAAGGCCTCTTTGAAGCAAGAATTGTTTCCATTTATTTTTCTTTTTCAATTCATCATTGTCTTTTAGACTTTTCCATTTTGAAGAAGCAAGACTCACAAATAATTTGATATAGTCCTCATCATCTATTTCCGACAGGGCTTCTTCAATAAACTGTTCATTTATTTTCTTCTGATACAATGCGAAACGCACTTTTTGTTTTCCCCATCTATTAAGCATTATTTTATCATGAACGAAAGACCGTGCATAACGTCGCTCATCTACATAGCCTTCTTCTATCAAATGGTCAAGGATATCTTTTTTCTGTTCATCAGAAAGGTTTGATTTTCTGAGTTTCTCCATTATTTCAGCAGGACAATATTCTTTTCTGGAGCACAAATGCTGAAGATTCCGCATCCATTCTTTCATTTCATTCATAAATGTTGAGCTTTAATAAACCGAGGTTTCTGGTTAATATCATGGAAGAGAAAAGCCTGATATTGTGCATCTTCAAACAATTGAAGAGCTTGACGAGCTAAATTTTCGTGTATTTCAACAAAAATAAAACCTTGTGGTTTCAAAATTTTTTGGGCAAGCTGAATAATGGCTTTATAGAAGAGTAAAGGGTTTTCGTTTGGCACAAACAAAGCCACATGGGGCTCATAATCAACAATATGC
>FWPV01009713.1_pt1 | contig 13341 bp, 11 predicted proteins | sample 2228371 | NCBI WGS metagenome assembly FWPV01 (sample SAMEA103939776, study PRJEB20133) | metagenome | reverse complement strand
ATTTTTATTATTAACAATGGAGATATTTAAAATTATATATAATAAAAATAAAAAAAATTAAGGAGGTTTTATGTCTATCTCTATAAATTCAGAGCAGGAATTAAAAGATTTTTTAATTAACGGTTTAAAAAACTGCTGTTCAGAAGCTGTAATTTTATTTCATAATCAAAGAAAAACAGTGTTAAAAATTTTAAAGGAAGTTGCTGAAAAAACTGGAAAAGATTTAATTGAAAAAGACTTGATGGAATTTCCAGAAAACAAATTAAACACCCATATTTTTAAAGATAAAATACCAGACTGGCTTTTACCTATTTTTAATAAAATAAATCCAAATGGATATATACTTTATCTACGTGAATTTGCATTAGCGGCAGACAATGTTAAAAACGATATTATGAATATGATTTTAAAAAGAGAAATAGAAGGACAGAAATTTCCAGAAAATACTTTTATTATATTAGGGGTATTGGATGTTGATGGAGTTGCTGGTTCGTTATCAAATGTTAAATCTATAATTTTTTATAAAAAAATTGATTAAAAGCACACGGGTTAATTTTTATGGATTTAAGCATAATTGAATTATTTATAATACTTTTTCTGGTGTTTGTTTTGCCTTTTCTGTTTAAAAAGATAGAAGAAGAAATAGAAATTTTTCTTTTTATAATGGGAATTTTGTCAGTAACAATTACAAAACAATGGAGCTTACATTTAATAGAAGAATCATTGGTAGAACCAATAAAAATAACAGTTGCGGTTTTAATTGCAGGTTTGCTTTTTAAAGAGTTTAGAACAGTCATAGTTAGATTTATTGAAAAATCTAAAAAATTCTTAGGGATTAGATTGTTTGTTTTTTTTGTTGTTTTGGTTCTTGGTTTAGTCTCAAGCGTAATAACAGCTATAATAGCGGCTATAATTTTAGTAGAAATTATTTCAAATTTAAAATTAGACAGGGAAAATGAAATAAAAATTATTGTTGTTGCATGTTTTTCAATTGGTTTTGGAGCGGCATTAACTCCAATAGGCGAACCACTTGCAACCATTGCTATTGCCAAATTAAAGGGTCCACCTTATTTTGCGGATTTCTTTTTTCTTTTAAAAAATCTATCTTATTTTATTATCCCTGCTATTATTGTTATATCAATTTTGGCTTTTATTATAATACCTGATAAAAGAGAAGGAAAAGAAGGACTTACAGAACACAGAATAGAAAGAAAAAGAGATATTTTATTAAGAACTTTTAAAGTTTATTTATTTGTAATGGCGCTTGTCTTTTTAGGAACAGGGTTTAAACCTATGATAGATTTGTATGTGTCAAAAATACCATTTTTCGCACTTTACTGGATAAACATAATTTCAGCGGTTTTAGACAATGCAACATTAGTTGCTGCTGAAATAGGACCTTCTATGAATATAAAGCAGATTGACGCTGCTTTAATCGGGCTTATAATATCCGGTGGAATGTTAATACCTGGAAATATTCCTAATATAATTGCAGCTTCTAAACTCAAAATAAAAAGTAAAGAATGGGCAAAAATAGGGGTTCCACTCGGTTTTATTTTACTTATTATTTATTTTATAATATTGTATTTTATAAATAAATAATTTATAATAATAAATAATCAGGAGTTATAGGAAAATGGTAGAAAAACTTTTAGAAGAATTAAAAAAGGTTTCATTAAAAAGAGTTTTGTTATTAGTATCCTTATTTATATTTGTATCAGCCATTGTTTATTTAAGCATATTAAGTAATGCAACGGAAACAGTTGCATATACCCCTTTCAATACTGAAAGATTCTCTAATATGCTTAAATATAAGGCACAGAATTTAGATGAAATTTTAAATTATGAATACTCTGATATATCTTCAAAAGATAAAGAACTTGCATATATTTATCTTTTAAGAAAATTAAAAACTAAAAATTTAAATATAGTGTTATATAAAATTAAAAGAGGGGAAAATTTCTGGCAGGTTGCAAAGAAATTTAATGTAAATATAGATACAATAATAGGTGCAAATCCAGAACTTAAAAGTTTAATTGCAAAAGAAAATCAGGAAATAATAGTTCTTTCAAAACCTGGAGTTATACATGAAATAAAAGATAAAGACGAAACCATTGACTTACTTTCTGAACTATATAAGGTTGATAAAGAAAAAATAATTGAGACAAATAATATAAAAAATAAATTTAAAATAGGTGATATTTTATTTATACCTGATGCAAAACCAGTTTATATGACAGAAGAACTCGCAAGTTTATATAAAAAAAGAAGTATGTTCAGGTCTCCTCTGTGCGGAGTTTATACCTGTCTTTTAGGAAAAAGAATTCACCCTGTAACAGGAGAACATCAGTTTCATGATGCAGTTGATATAAGAGCAAAAATAGGAACCTGGGTTGGAGCATCAGCAGCAGGAACAGTTGTTTATGCTGGCTGGCTTGATAATTTAGGATATTGTGTAAAGATTGCCCATAAAGATGGATATACCACTGTATATGGTCATTTGAGTAAAATATATGTAAAAGCAGGACAGAAAGTAAAACAGGGACAGTTAATTGCAAAAACAGGCAATACAGGAAGAACAACAGGACCACATCTGCATTTTGCAATTTATAAAAATGGCAGACCAGAAGATCCATTAAAATATCTCTGGTAATAAAAATTAATGCGCGTTGCTTTTGTTTATCCGCCTGTATATAAAAATAATAAAATCCCGCTTTTAGGACAGAACAGACAATTCAAATTCACTCATTCACGGGAGATAAAAATATATCCATTAATACCTGCAAGCTCAGTTACAATTTTAAAACAAAATGGATATGATGTTATTTTTTTGGATGGGATTAATCTATTTCTTTCAGAAGAAGATTTTGAAAAAAAACTTTTAGAATTTAAACCTGATATTGTAATTTTAGAAACCAAAACTCCAGTTTTAAAATTTCACTGGAAATGGATTACAGATGCTAAAAATAAGATGCCAGATGCCAGATTTGTTCTGGTGGGCGACCACGTCAGTGCGTTTCCCGAAGAATCACTTTTTAATTCAGAAGTAGATTTTGTTATAAAAGGCGGAGATTATGATTTTATAATATTAAAACTTGTTGAATATTTAGATAAAAAAGGAAAAATGCCTGGCGGGGTTTATTATAAAGATAAAATGGCAGATGGTAAATTCGAGATAAAAAACTCAGGGGATGTAGAGTTTGTTTCTAACCTTGATACAATACCATTTATTGACAGAGATTTGACTAACTTTAAAATTTATGGAGAAGCATATCTATATAGACCCTGTACATATATTTTAACAGGCAGAGGTTGTGGCAGAGAAGGAAGTGAAATGGGTGGGGTTTGCACGTTCTGTGTGTGGCAGCATCTTTTATGGGGAAGAAAAGCAAGGTTGCGTTCCGCTCAAAATGTCGCAGAAGAAATTGAAATATTAATAAAAAAATATAAAATCTATGAAATATTTGATGATAATGAATCAGGTGCTATATGGAGCACAAGATGGCTGGAAGATTTTTTAATAGAGATAGAAAAAAGGAAAATAAAGGGTAAATTTGTTTTATCATCAAATGCACGTGCAGAAAATTTAACTGATCAGAAATGTAATTTAATGAAAAAAATAGGTTATCGTCTTTTAAAAGTGGGACTTGAATCCGGAAATGATGAGACATTAAAAAGAATAGGTAAATTAGAAACAATAGAAGAAATAAAACAAAACATAAAAAGAGCAAAAAAATATGGCTTTAGAATTTTAATAACAACTATGGTGGGTTACCCATGGGAAAGTGAAAATGATGTTAAAAAAACTTATGAAGTTACAAACGAACTTATGCTTTATAAAACACATTTTGGAGATTCTCTGCAATCATCTATAATTATGCCATATCCGGGAACACCACTTTATAATTATGCAAAAAGAAATAATTTACTTACAGATGCTGCTGATGATTATGATAATTATGATATGGAAAAGGATATTTTAAAAAGCGAAATAAATACAACTTTCTGGTGCAGAAAAATATGGAATATACATAAACATCCATTATTTTTGATTAAAAGTTTTTTTACAATAAGAAGTTTACGAGACATAGACCTTGCTTTTCGTGGTATTAAGTCGCTTTTAGGTCATACGAAAGATTACTGAAAATTTTTTATTTAAAAAACACAGGAGTTTAAAGAAATTGAAAATTTTATTAATAAATCCACCACGGGTTGATGGTTATCCAGTTGTAAGAGAGGAGAGGTTTGAGCATAAGGATATAGGTTCTGTATATCCACCACTTTCTTTACTGTACCAGGCTGCAATTTTAAGAAAAAATGGGAATTATAAAGTTAAACTGATTGATGCAAATGGGTTAGACCTTTCTTTAAATGAAGTAATGGCAGAAATTATAAATTTTTCACCTGATGTATTAATAACAAGATGCGGTTTTGATACGCAAAAAAAAGATATAGAAATTTTAAAAATTGCAAAAGATTCAGGGGCAATTACAATTTTACGCAATAAGATAATTTCAGATGTTCCCTCTATAAGAGATGAAATATTAAAAAAAGAACCGGTTGATATTTTTATAAATTCAGAACCAGAAGCAGTAATTGATGAACTTATAAAAGCAATTTATGAATTCAAAAAACAAAAAAAACAATCTGATAATATATGTGCCTTTGACCCGAAGGCAGATAGTTTTCAGGGAAGTTTTGATTTTATAAAAAATGTAAAAGGAATTTCTTTTATAAACAAAGGAGAAATAATAACAACACAAAATGCAGATGAAATAAAAAATTTAGATGAATTGCCTTTTCCTGCGTATGACCTTTTGCCTGATTTGAATTGTTATCATACAGGAGTTTTAGAGCCACCTTTTGTGCTCATACAGACAAGCAGAGGTTGTCCGTTTTCCTGCACATTCTGTGCCTATGGTAAAAGCAAATACAGGGTAAGGAGTGTTGAAAATGTGGTAAACGAAATAAAATGGATGAAAGAAAAATTTAAAATTAAATCATTTTTATTTTTTGATGATACAATATCTCTGAAACAGGGAAGAACAGAAGAAATTGCAAAAAAAATAATAGAAGAAAAATTAAATGATTTAAAATGGGTATGCTGCACAAGGGCAAACCTCGTAACTTTTGAGATGCTTAAACTTATGAAACAGGCAGGGATGGTTGAAATTGCAATTGGTATAGAAACAGGTTCAGAAGAAATACAGAAAAATATTAAAAAGGGAGTATCCCTTGATGATATAAGACAGTGTGCAAAATGGTGCCATAAGTTAAATATTCTTTTTTATGCACTTGTTATAATAGGACTTCCCGGAGAAACAGAAGAAACAATAGATGAAACAATAAAATTTATTAAAGAGATAGATCCTTTTTATACACAGTTTTGTTTTGCAACCCCTTTTCCGAATACTGCGATGTATAAGTATTATGAAGAAAAAAATTTAATTTTGACAAAAGATTGGGAAAAATATTTTCCACTTTCAGAGGAACCTGTGATAAGAACAGAAAAGTTAAGTGCAGATGATTTAAAAAGATTAAGGCGTAAGGCATATCTGAAAATTTTATTGCGGCCTTTGTACCTTATACGTAAAATAAAACCATTTGATTTAAAATGGAATATTTCAGGATTTATAAAAGTTTCAGGTAGAATCTGGTCTGCAATTACAAAAAAACCTGTAAGATAAAGGAGGCAAAATGAAAATAATAATTATTGGAAATGGAATTGCAGGTATTTCAGCGGCAGAAACTATAAGAAATAAAAGCAAAGATATAGAAATAGTAATGTATTCAGATGAAAAATATTATCATTATTCAAGACCCAGGGTAATTGAGTATTTATCAGGAAAGGTTTCAGCAGAAAAGATTATAATAAAAAATAAAGGATTTTACGAGGAGAATAATATCAAAATAAATTTAGAGGAAAAAGTAAAAAGTATAGATGTGAACAATAAAAAGATTATACTGGAAAATGGCAGGTCAGACAATTATAATAAATTGATAATTGCCGCAGGGGCTTCTTCTTTTTTACCGCCTGCGAAAGGTTCTGATTTAAATGGTGTATTTACCTTACGAACCATAGATGATGCAGATAAAATAATAAAATTTTCGCAAAATAAAAAAAGAGCAGTTGTGATAGGTGGCGGGCTTTTAGGGCTTGAATCTGCTATGAGTTTAAAAAATCAGGTAGAAGAAATTTTTGTTGTTGAATTTTTTAAATGGTTACTTCCAAGGCAACTTGATAATGAAGCATCTTTATTTTTTCAAAATATAATAGAAAAAAAAGGAATTAAAATTTTACTTGATAAGCAGACAGAGGAGATAAAAAACGAAAATGATAAATTAAAAGTTGTTTTTAAAGACGGTGAAATTATAGAAACAGATTTAGTTTTATTTTCAGCAGGGATTAAAAGTAATTTAGAAATTGTTAAAGATACAGGAATTGAATGTGGCAGAGGAATAAAAGTAAATGAATATTTAGAAACATCAGTAAAAGATATTTATGCTGCAGGTGATATTGCAGAGTTTAATGGTGTTATTTATGGTATCTGGCCTGCTGCAAAAGAGCAAGGCATGGCAGCAGGATTAAATGCGGTAGGTGAAAAATTCAAATACGCAGGGAGTGTTTTATCTACAAAATTAAAAATAACAGGTATAGAACTTGCATCAATAGGAAACATAGAACAAAAAGAAGGAATAAAAGTTATAACAAAAAAAGATAATGAAAAATTTATTAAATTATTTTTAAAAGATAAAATTTTAACAGGTGCAATATTAATAGGGGATACAAAAAATTATCAAAAGTTTCAGGATTTAATAAAGTCAAAAACTATTTTAGAAAATCCTTCTCAACTTATTCATTAACTTCTGGCGGTGGGGGACAATACACAGCTGCTTCTGGATTATAATACATTGTGGCAGCATGTAAAGCGCCGTTATTTGTATGTTGTAAAATAAGATGGATCTGGTCAAGTCCATCACAGGTTGCAAGCGGCGGTGTATATGTGCCTTTTAAAACAATTTTCTCTCCTTTGCCTATACTTATATCTCTCCAGTACTGCATTGAATTACCAGGTAGAGGTTCACCTTTTGAAACAGTAACTTCCTGTGGATAAGGATACCACCATCTGTTGCAATCTTTGGATTCATAATATTCATGAATTGCAACTACATCTAAATGTTCATAATTTCTATTTCCTGTATTGGTAATATGTATTTCATAATTAACAGGCAGTCCAATATAATAACCTGCAAGCCCTTCTGCTGTATAGAAATATGGTTTAGTAAAAATGATTTTTATGTCAAGCCATTTTAATTCGCCAGCATGTTCGCCAATTCCTGGTATATGACCAGCAACCGAAGTATCAACAAGCCAGTCCACAGAACCATCTTTTGGATCTAAACTATATACGTGTTCTGTATTTATTGGAAGATTGCCATTTTCTGCAAGTGCATCTGCAATAACACTCGGAACTGGTTGCGGGTCAGGTGATGCACCGAGTTCTTCTTTTGATGGAGCAGTTGGATTTTTACTTTCATCGCAACTTACTATAAATAATATTAAAGATATAGATAGTAATATTACAAATAATTTTTTCATTTTTTACCTCCTCCTTTTTAAAAAAAAATATATATATAAATAAATAGCATATAGAATTGAAAAAGTCAAGTAAAAGAATAAAAATTTTGATAAAAAAAATGTTAGAAAACCATTATTAAAACCGCAACTTATACGATTAAATTATGTCAAAAAGAAAAATTATGTGTTATAATATAAAAAAATTTTATGGGAAGAAAAATGTATTATAAATTTAATTTAAAAATAATGGGTAACAGAAAATTTTTATTATCTATCCGAATTATTCTTTTTATACTTATAATAATATTTTTAAATTTTAATAATATAATAGCAGATGGCAATGGTCTCTGTGCAGATTATTATGCAGGAAAAGATTTTGATATTTTTTATTATAATCAGGTTGACCCAGTTGTTAATTTTCACTGGGATGAAGGAGTTGTTCCACCAGGACTGCCGACAGGACCTTTTTCAATTCGTTGGCACGGTAAAGTATTACCACTTGTTTCAGGCGTGCATAATTTTTGCACTTATGCTGATGATGGCACAAGGCTATGGGTAAATGGCGTATTACTTGTGGATGACTGGAATGACCATGGCGCGAGGGAGGTTTGCGGTTCTATAACTTTAACTGCAGGTGTATTTTATGATATACAGATGGATTATTATGAAAACGGATTTGGTCCAGCAGATGCACAACTTTTATGGTCTTATCCTGGACAGCCAACGACACAAATCATTCCACAGAACCAGTTATATTGTTCCTGTCTCACAACGCAAAAATCAGTAAATACAAATATTGCAGCAGTTGGAGATACAATTACCTATATTTTAAAAACCACAAATTGTGGACAGGATTTAACAGGCGTTTATATATGGGATACGCTTGCAACAAATTTATCCATGCTTATATCAACTCCTGCACCATCTTTCAGTTTATCACCATATTACCGCTGGGATATAGGAAATATGTCAGCTGGTTCAGTTATAACAATAACCATAACAGCACGTGTTGATTCAGGAACAAATGGACAGGTTGTTCATAATACAGCTTCAAATATTTCAGATGGGTTACCACCTTTTACTTCTAATGATGCTGTATTCAGAATTTTTACACCAGGAACAGAATTACAAAAATCTGTAAATCCAGGATCTGCATATCCAGATGATACTGTTACATATACAATATCCTGGTTTAACCCAAGACCTACGCCAGTTCCTTTAAAATTAAACTTACGAGTAAAATCAACTCAATATGAAGGTTCGTCTATAGCATATCAATTTGAAATAACAAATTATTCCGGTCAAGCAATAAATATATCACGACTTTCAATAGGATGGTGGATATCTGATAATATTGATCCTTTAGCAATTTCTCATCATAATGATTATGGTGGTAATACATCACCTTTTGCTGGCTGGAATGGTCCGCCAATAACAGCAAGTTTTACTGCTTTATCACCATCTATAACTATTCCTTCTGACAGGCAAGCAGCATTAAAAGTTTTATATGGAACAACTGCCAATTATAGTTTGCCCAACAATACTTCCTGGTATGATATTCAGGAAAGGTTGCAGGTTAGCTGGCCAGTACAATTTACCAACAGGGATAATTATTATAGCAAAAATCCAGGTTCGGCTTATATAAATGATCCACATTTTGTTTTATATTACGATGGAATCCCTGTAAGCGAATGGCTGGATGCTAATACTCCTGATCCTGATACAGGATGCGAACCTGGATATGTGATAATAAGTGATACTTTGCCAAATGAAATTGAATATGTTGGGAATTCAGCAGGAGGAGTATTAAATAATAATGTATTATCATGGCAATTATTTTGTGTGCCAGGCGGGAGTACAACAGTTTTGACATGGTGGGGAAGAATAAAATCAGGGACTTCTGCCGGGACAATAATACAGAATCGTTCAATTTATAATTATTTTTCTGCGGATGGACTTTTTCAGGGATTATCATCTTATGCTGATGTTTTAGTTTTAGGAATAACGCCAACTCCAACGAGAACATTAACGCCGACTTTTACAAATTCCAGAACAAATACTCCAACATATACGCGAACAAATACACCAACTTATACAAATACAATAACTGATACGCCAACAAATACTATGACAAATACACCGACTTATACATTTACACTCACAAATACTTTTACATTTACCTCAACTAACACATAAACAAACACCAGAACAAATACGCCGACTTTTTCTTTTACAACAACAGATACATACACTAATACAATCACTATGACGCATACAGATACGTCAACTGCTACATTTACAAATACCCGGACAAATACACCAACAGAAACATGGACAGGCACGCCACCACCAACATGGACAAATACAGATACATTTACAAACACAAATACGCCAACATTTACAAATACTTATACTAATTCATTTACAATGACATATACAAATACGAGGACTGATACACCAACAGAAACATGGACAGTAACTATAACCTGGACAGGCACTCCAGCACCAACATGGACAAACACCAGCACTTTTACAGATACAAATACAGCGACAGAGACATCAACTTCTACTAATACTTACACAGGCACTGATACATTTACTTTTACCAGCACAAATTCACCAACAAATACTTTTACAGCAACCGTAACGCCGACAGATACAAATACAGCAACACATACATATACTCAGACATTTACAAATACACAAACTCATACCGGTACGGCAACAGATACATGGACAGTGACAGATACAAATACTTCAACTAATACTTTTACGTATACTTTTACCTGGACACAGACAATGACTTTTACAAATACTCCGACAATAACAATGACTTTACCACCTTATCCTTTTATATTAACAATTGATATTTATAATGAAGCAGGAGAAAAAGTAAAACATATAATAAAAACACCAATATCAGATAATATAAATTCTGAAATTATACTTTTATTAAAAGGTGAAGAGTCAAAAATATGGGATAAAATTTTTAATCCAGAAGAAGGAGTTTTGATAATGAAAATACCGGGTATTGAAACTCCTGATCAAAGGGATAAAGGATATTCTGAATTTATATGGGATGGGAAAAATAACAGTGGTCAGGAAACAGGAAATGGCGTTTATTATATAAAATTTACAATACAGGATAAATATGGACATACTGATGTCATAATTAAAGATATAACTCTTTTAAAAAAAGAACAATATGTGCTTTTGAGTATTTATAACACAGCAGGAGAATTGGTTCGCAGGATAGAAAAGGATAATCCAGAAACTGAAATATTAAAACTCAACATACCTGATTTTTTATATATAACAAGTGAAACTTCTGCGGTAGAAATAAATTATGCAGAAGGCAAGGTCATTAAATGGGATGGATTAAATTCAAAGGGAGAAAAAATTGCAAATGGAATATATGAAATTCAAGTTGAATTAAAAACAGAACAGGGATATAAAATTATTGCATCAAAAACAATTTCAATAATCAGCGAAAAGATAAAAAAAATTTTAGGTGATATAAAAATCTATCCTGACCCCTGTTATGTTTTGGCAGAAGGGAATAAAATGGTAAAAATTAAATGGACAGAAGTTAATAAAGGCAGGGTAAATGTGAAGATATATAATATAAAAGGAGAAATGATAAGAAAAATAGATAGTGATTTAGAAACGGGGTTTTTATTATGGGATATGAAAACATCAAGTGGCGCGCAGGTGGCAAGTGGCATTTATATAGTGATTGTAGAAGGGAAATTAGAAAATGGAGAAAGAGAGATTAAAAAGGCAAAATTAACAATAGTTAAAAAAAATAAGCCCAAAAATGATATGATAAATTGAATTATTGCTGATAATTTAAAGTATTAATATATGGTTTAATCTTTTCGTGTGATAGAATACTTTATTTTTATTTAAGGATATATTTAAAAAATTATTGACATATATTATAAAATATGTAAAATTAAAAACCTATTATTTGACTTCTTTTAAGTCGGTGGGCCGTTAGCTCAGCTGGTAGAGCACTGCCCTTTTAAGGCAGGCGTCCCGAGTTCGAATCTCGGACGGCTCACCATAAAATTTGATTTAATTCAGGAGGAAAAGATGTACACCATAGTAGAAATAGCAGGAAAACAATATAAGTTTTCAGAAGGAGATGTTTTAAATGTTGATAAATTAAATATAGATGGCAATGAAGCAACATTTGATAAGGTTTTAATGCTTGTAAATGATAACGATGTAAAGATTGGAACACCTAACTTAAACAATGTAAAAGTTACTGCAGAGATTTTAGATAAAGAAGTCAAAGGCGATAAAGTGATTGTTTTTAAATTTAAAAGAAGAAAAAATTTCAGACGGAAAAAAGGGCACAGACAGAAATTTACAAAAATAAAAATAAAAAAAATTGAAGTATTAAATTAAAGAGGTGATTATTTATGGCTCACACAAAAGCTCAAGGGTCAAGTAGAAACGGTCGTGATAGTGCGGGTAAACGCCTTGGAGTTAAAAGATATGATGGTTGTGTTGTTACAGGTGGAAGTATAATTGTAAGACAGCGCGGAACCAAAATTTTACCTGGAATAAATGTCGGGGTTGGCAGAGACCATACATTATTTGCCAAGATAAATGGTATTGTAAAATTTAAAGAATCCAAAAACAAAAGAGTAGTTGATGTTTTACCTTTGCCAGCACAGGCAAACTAAAATTTAAAATAAACAAAAAACACCTGAATTTTCTAATTCAGGTGTTTTTTATTTTTAAGGGATTTAATTTATGCTATAATTTAATAAAAATAATTGAGGCAACTTATGTTTATTGATTTTGCAAAGATAAAGGTTAATTCAGGAAAAGGCGGAAATGGTGTATGCTCATTCAGACGGGAAAAGTATGTTCCTAAAGGCGGTCCTGATGGTGGGGATGGCGGCAGAGGTGGAAGTATTTATGTAATTGGAGATGAAAATCTTTCAACACTCATAGATTACTATTATCAGAAATTTTATAAAGCAGATGATGGCGAACATGGTAAAGGTAAAAATATGCATGGTAAAAATGGAAACAACCTTTATATAAAAGTTCCATTAGGAACAGTTGTTAAAGATGCCGTTACAGGCGAAATTATAAAAGATATAACAAAACATAATGAAAGTGTTTTAGTTGCCAGAGGCGGAAGGGGTGGCAGGGGAAATGCGAGATTTAAATCTTCTACACGCCAGGCGCCGAGGTTTTATGAAAAAGGAGAACCAGGAGAAGAAAAAGAAATTATTTTTGAATTAAAAATTTTAGCAGATGCAGGAATAATAGGGATGGCAAATGCAGGAAAATCAACTTTGCTTTCAAAGATTTCAAATGCTCACCCTAAAATTGCTGATTATCCTTTTACAACTTTAAATCCTGTTTTAGGGATAGTTAAATATGGAGATGATGCTTCTTTTGTTGTTGCTGATATTCCAGGGCTTATAGAAGGAGCATCAAAAGGCAAAGGTTTAGGTATTGAATTTTTAAAACATATTGAAAGAACGCGGGTTTATATACATCTTATAGACCCAGCGCAGGGAGACGCAGTAAAAAATTATGAAATTATTAATAAAGAAGTAAAAAGTTATAATAAAAAACTTTTAGAAAAACCACAGGTTGTTGCAATAAATAAAATTGATCTTTTATCAGAAAAAGAAATAAAAAAAATTAAAGATGACTTTAAAAAAATAAAGATTATACCTGAGTTCATATCGGCAAAAGAAAATATTGGTATAGAAAATATAGTAAAAAAAGTT
>FWPV01012197.1_pt1 | contig 13342 bp, 6 predicted proteins | sample 2228371 | NCBI WGS metagenome assembly FWPV01 (sample SAMEA103939776, study PRJEB20133) | metagenome | reverse complement strand
AATATATATTCTGCAACTGCAATTATTCTTTTCATTTTTTCACCTTTTAATTTCCAGTAATTTTTTTTACAAAATATTCTTCTAAATTTTTATATTTTTTTAATATTTTATTTACCGGTTGAATATCAATTATTCTTGTTCTATGCAAAACACCAACCCTGTCGCAAATTTTTTCAACTTCGCTCAGTATATGCGAATTGAAAAAAATTGTTTTACCCTTTTTATTAAGCCCTAAAATTATGTCTCTTGTTTCTTTGTATCCGAGCGGGTCAAGTCCTGACATCGGCTCATCAAGAAATAAAAGTTCCGGGTCGTTCAATAATGCCTGAGCAAGACCTAACCTGCCCTGCATTCCTTTAGAAAATGCTTTAACTTTTAAATTCTGTCTGCCTGAAAGACGGACAATTTCCAGGACTTCATTAATTTTTTCTTTTTTCTTTTTTGGGTCTAAATGAAATAAATCAGCAAAATAGTCAAGTATTTCGTATGCCTTTAAATATTTTGGAAAATAAGGTAATTCAGAAAGATAACCAATTTTTTGCCTTATGCTTCTGTCTTCTATTTTACCGCCTAATATTTTAACATCACCCTTTGTTGGTTTCAATAAACCTAAAAATATTTTCATTAAAGTAGTTTTCCCTGCCCCATTTAAACCAAGTAACCCAAAAACCTCGCCTTTTTTAACTTCTAAATTTATATCCTGTATGGCAAGAATAGGTTCTTTTTTCCAGAAATCCAGGGGCTTGTAAATCTTTGTTATATCTTTTGCTTCTATTGCATTCACTTTTTAAACTCCTTTGATAATTTTAAATGGTCAATTATATATTTTATTAAATTTTTATGTATTATGTCAAGTGTTTAAGGGAAAGACATTGCTGGTTGCTGGTTGAAAACTATTTCCGATTTACGATTTGAAAGAAAAAATATCTACGATTTGCGTTTTACAATTTTCGGCTTGAAAAAATTTTTTAATTTTTATAGCCACAAATTTTAATTTACAAAAATTTGAGGATTACAGGGTTGTCAATGTTAAACTTGGGGTCTGTCTGATATGCGACAATAATTCGGTAACTTTTTTATTCTCCCCTCTTTGAAAAAGAGGGGCTGTGGGAGATTTTTTAATATAAATCCCACTTTATTCCCCCTTTTCCAAAGGGGGAAAATTATGCATATTTTTAACGCATTCAAAATAGTTACCGAAATATTGACATATAACGGTCTGTCCCCAGGTTTAACATTGAAAATTTAAAAATAATTTTCACCCCCTTCTTCTTCCCACGTCAAGGGGGAAGAAATTTGTTTACAATTGCTTTTGTATATGCATTTGAGATATGAAAATGGCAAACGAATAAAATAATAACTTTTATAAATCAGGTATCCCAAAAATTTTTATTCATTTCTCCCGCAGCATTTTTTATATTTTTTCCCTGAACCACAGGGACACGGATCATTCCTTCCTATTTTGGGCTGTTCCCTTCTTACTGTTTCAACTTTTACCTCTTCTGATGTATTATAATACATTTCCTGTTCCTCACCACCTCTTACTTTTGGCACTATAAATTCAGGTCTTGATTCTTTTATATTTTGCATTCTATGTCTATGCTGCAATTGTGAAGGTTCTACTACTTTAATTTTAAATAGATTGGTTACTATTTCAGTTTCTGATGAAACTATCATCTGCTGAAATAAAGAAAATCCTTCTTTTTTATATTCTATAAGTGGATCTTTCTGAGCATAAGCACGCAGCCCAATACCCTCTCGCAATTGATCCATATTATATAAATGTTCACGCCATTTGGCATCAGTAACACTTAATACTATATATCGTTCTATTTCTCTTAAAGTTTCACTGCCGATTGCTTTCTCCTTATTTTCATATTCTTCTATAATTTTTTTGTAGATTTCTTCTTCTAAAATTTCAGCAGTTAATTTTGTAACATCAACTTTTTCTTTATCAACTTTATAATTTATTGAATAAGTATCTTTAAGTTTTAGTTCAAGGAGATTATAATCCCATTCCTCTGGATATTTGCTCTGAGAAGTTACATCATAAATTATATCCTTCATCACTTCTTCCATCATTTTCAAAACAGTTTCCTTTAAATTCTGCCCTTCTAAAACCTGTTGCCTTCTGCTATAAACTAATTTTCTCTGGTTGTTTAAAACATCATCGTATTCTAACAGATGTTTTCTTATGGAAAAATTATGTCCTTCAACTGTTTTCTGCGCTCTTTCTATAGATTTGGTAAGCCAGGGATGTTCTACTCTCTCATCTTCTGACATACCAACCTTATCCATAAAAACTTTTATTTTATCAGATCCAAAAATTCTCATCAGGTCATCTTCTAAAGATACAAAAAACCTTGACATACCTGGATCACCCTGTCTTCCCGAACGACCGCGCAACTGATTATCAATACGCCTGCTTTCATGTCTTTCTGTGCCAATAACATATAAACCACCCAATTCTTTAACACCTTCACCTAAAACAATATCTGTCCCTCTTCCTGCCATATTTGTAGCAACTGTCACTGCACCCTTTTTCCCTGCAAGGGCAATTATCTCTGCTTCACGGGCATGGTTTTTGGCATTTAAAAGTTCGTGTTTTATGCCTTTCCTGTTTAACATCTCACTCAATCTTTCGTTTTTTTCTATAGAAGTGGTGCCGACGAGAACCGGCTGACCGCGTCTGTGTGCCTCTACAATCTCATTTACTATCGCTTTAAATTTACCATTTTCTGTTTTATAAACAACATCGGGGTGATCTATTCTTATCATTGGTTTATGAGTTGGTATAACTATTACATCTAATTTATAAATATGCCAGAATTCTTCTGCTTCTGTTTCTGCTGTCCCTGTCATACCTGCTAATTTTTCATACATTCTGAAATAATTTTGCAATGTAACCGTAGCCAGTGTCTGATTTTCTCTCTCAATTTTTACCCTTTCTTTTGCTTCTAATGCCTGATGCAAACCATCTGAAAATCTTCTTCCTGGCATTAACCTGCCTGTAAATTCATCAACAATTATTACTTTTCCATCCTTTACAATATAATCTTTATCCCTTTTAAATAAAGTATGTGCTTTTAATGCCTGATTTATATGATGAATAATTTCTATATTTTGTGGGTCATAAAGATTTGATTTATTTAATAATTTTTCTGCTTTTGCAATTCCTTCTTCTGTGAGAACTGCTGTATGTGATTTTTCATCTACCTGATAGTCCTTATCTTTAACAAATTTAGGGATTATTCTATCTATAGCATAATAAAGGTCTGTTGATTCTTCAGCCGGTCCTGAAATAATAAGCGGAGTTCTTGCTTCATCTATTAATATGCTATCAACTTCATCAACTATTGCATAATGAAGTTTTTTTTGCACTCTTTCATCAGGATAAACAGCCATATTATCCCTTAAATAATCAAAACCAAATTCATTATTTGTTCCGTATGTTACATCGCAATTGTAGGCATCCTGCCTTTCTTTAGTGGTGCTTTCGTTTTTTATGCATCCAACTGTTAAACCTAAAAATCTATAAATATTCCCCATACCTTTAAAATTACCTTTGCCCATACTATCCCTTTCAGCAAGGTAATCATTAACTGTAACAACATGAACTCCTTTACCAGTTAATGCATTTAAATAAACAGGTAATGTTGCGACTAAAGTTTTACCTTCTCCTGTTTTCATTTCTGCAATTTTTCCCCTGTGCAAGACTATTCCACCCATCATCTGAACATCAAAATGTCTTAAACCTAATGTTCTTTTGCTTGCTTCTCTTACAACAGCAAATGCTTCTGGTAATAAGTCATCAAGTGTTTCGCCATGGGTCAATCTATCTTTGAACTCATCTGTTTTTTGACGCAACTCACCATCAGATAATTTTTCCATCTGCGGCTCATAAGAATTTATTAAATCAACTATTGCATTTAATTTTTTTATTTCCCTTTCGTTTCTGCTTCCAAAAATTTTTTTAATTAAATTAAGCATTTTTCTCCTTTGTAAAGTATAAAACAATTATTTATTTTAAATTATTACCCCTTTTTTATCCTTTCGGTTAATGCAGGGACAACTTCACAAACATCCCCAACAATACCAAATGATGCTACTGAAAAAATAGGTGCTTCTTTATCCTTATTTATAGCAATGATAATTTCAGAAGATTGCATCCCGGCAAGGTGCTGTATAGCACCGGATATACCGCAGGCGATATATACTTTTGGCGATACTGTTTTACCCGTCTGTCCAACCTGATGCGAATATGGTATCCAGCCCGAATCAACAGCTGCACGGGACGCGCCAACAGCACCACCTAAAGCCTCAGCAAGTTCTCTTATCATTTTAAAATTTTCCGGGCAACCTATACCTCTGCCACCTGATACTATTATATCAGCTTCTGCTATATTTACTGTTGTTTCTACTTCCTCTATGAATTCAAGCATTCTTGCTCGTGCTTTTGAAGAATCTATCATAATCTGTGGCTTAATTATTTCACCCTTTCTTGTTTCATCTTTGGGTAATGCTTTAAAAACTTTATATCTTGCTGTTGACATCTGAGGTCTTTTCTCTGGTGTTATTATTTTTGCCATCAAATTACCACCAAAAGCAGGTCTTATCTGATAAAGATTTCTTTCATTCAAGTCAATTTCAAATCCTGTGCAATCAGCTGTAAGTCCTGTATTTAGTTTTATAGCAACCCTTGGAAAAAATGCTCTACCAATGGCTGTTGCGCCTGTCCACATAATTTCAGGTTTATACATATTAGCAATATCAGCAATAACAGTTGAATATAATTCATCGTTAAAATCCTTAAGTTCTGGATTATCAACTAAATATACTTTATCTGCTCCATATTTAATTAATTCCTGTGCCAGATTTTCAATATTATTGCCTAATAAAACAGCTGCTAATTCGCATTTTAAACTATCAGCGATTTCTCTACCTTTACCTAATAATTCAAAAGAAACTTTATGTAAAATTCCACGCCTTTGTTCTGCTACAACCCAGACACCTTTATAATCTGATTTATTAAATTCTGCCATTTTTCCTCCTTATTTAATAATTCCCATTTGTTTTAATTTTGAATATAATTTTTCCACTTTTTCAGATGTATCGGTTCCGTCAAATATTTCAACCTTGCCAAAATGTCTTTCAGGAGACCATGATTTAGAAACACGCGTTGGTGAATTCTTTAGTCCAACCTTGCTTTCTTCTGCGCTAATATCATTAATGCTCCACGTTGGGTATTCATATTTTTTTGCTCTCATCTTTCCTTTTAATGACTCTAAACGTGGTTCATTTATCTCTTTCACAACTGTTAATACAACAGGTAAAGAAGATTTAACAACATCAACCCCATCTTCCATCATTCTTTCAACAACTATTTCATTATCATTTATTTCTCTTATCTTTTTTACCCACGTAATACTCGGCACATTTAAAAATTCAGAAGTAGAAGGTCCAACCTGGGCTGTATCACCATCAATTGCCTGTTTGCCAAAAAATACTATATCAAAACCTATTTTTTTAATTGCCATTGAAAGCGCATAAGCAGTTGCCCAGGTATCAGAACCTGCTAATCTCTTATCTGTAAGCAAAATAGCATCATCTACACCCATTGCTATTGTTGTTGCTAATATTTCCTTTGCCATGGGTGGCCCCATTGTTATTACAGTTACCTTGCCACCTAATTTTTCTTTTGTTCTTATTGCTTCTTCTACAGCATAAAGGTCAAAAGGATTAATGGTTGTTCCTGCCGTTTCTCTTTTTAAAGTTCCTGTTTCCGGATCAACTTTTATATTTGTTGTATCCGGCACCTGTTTTACACAAACAACGATATTCATATTTTCACTCCTTTGAATTTAAAAATTTCGTAAATTATAGCAAAAAATCAGATTTTGTCAATAAATAGGAAAAACCTTAAACCCGCAATAGAAAATATTGAAAAAGCCGTTTTCCTTATATACAATATAGAAAAAAACGAAAAACCATTAACCAGGTAGGTGAAAAAGATTTTTAAATCGGCAACCTATTTACTTTTCAATTTAAGATTTTCACTTTACAATTTTTTTTTAAAACGTAAATCCGTAAACCGTAAATATCTTTTATTAAATCGTAAATTATTTTATCAATCCCCCATTATCTGGAATTTCACACCTGCTATAACTTACAAATTATTTAAGTATTACAAATTCATTTATCCTGCTTATTATTTCTCTTCCTTCTTTATCTTTAGCAATTAACACATAATAATATATCCCTGCCGCTATCCCTCTTGTCCCTACCTTTATCTCTCTTATCCCATTTGCATCTTTTGATATCTCCGTCCCTTTATATGTTTCCTCCTTTATCAACCTGTATGCTGTTGTGTATATCCTTAATGTAACATATTTTTCTTCGCCTTTTATCTTATACCTTATCTTTGTCTCCTTTCCTTCATTCTGCGGATTTGGATATGTCACTATTTTATAACTCTCGTCAAATTTAAATTCTTCTTCTATTTCCGGAGTTGGAGTATTTGTAAATGCTAACGTCGGACTTGCTGTTGCTGTAAAAGTATATGTGTTAGTCATTGCTGGCGTATCTGTCATTGTCCGTGTAAAGGTCCGGGTTGAACTTAAAGTCACTGTTGAAGTAAATGTATAAGTATTTGTATGGGTATTTGTAAAAGTTGCTGTGGGTTGTTCCGTTTGCGTATATGTTTGTGTTTGTGTATATGTGTTTGTATTTATATTTGTCTCTGTTGATGTTATTGTATTCGTAAAGGTTTGTGTATATATTTGCGTCCCTGTCTCTGTTGGCGTTGATGTATTCTGTTCAGTACTGGTCGGTGTCTCTGTATGTGTTAATGTATCTGTATTGCTTGGCGTATTAGTTACTGTAAAAGTCTCTGTTTCTGTATTTGTTAACGTATTTGTAAAACTTATTGTTGATGTCCTGGTTGGTGTTTCTGTTCCTGTCTCTGTTGGTGTATCTGTCCACCATGTTCCTGTTGGTGTTGATGTATATGTTCCTGTATCTGTTGGTGTATTTGTTATGGTATTCGTCGCTGTTGCTGTATAACTTTCTGTTACTGTTGATGTGTTTGTTGCTGTTGCTGTCTGAGTATGAGTTGAAGTTAAAGTAAATGTCTGTGTATTTGTCGCTGTATTGGTTGCTGTATTTGTTACCGTATTTGTCCCTGTATGTGTTATTGTAAATGTATATGTGCTTGTTGATGTAAATGTAGGTGTATTTATCTGTGTATTTGTTGATGTATTTGTAGGCGTCCGGGTCACAGTTAAAGTATTTGTCTGCGTTGCAGTATTTGTAAAGGTCAATGTCGGCGTATCTGTGGCTGTTGCTACTGCTCCTTCTAACTTTATATTATCAATATCAACTGTCCAGTCTCTATCCCAGCTTGCTGCAAATCCTATAAAATCTATTACTGTCTGTCCTGCTTCTATTAAATCTGATAATGGAACACTCACTGTCTTCCACGTTGTATCTATTGAGCCACCTTCTACTATATATGCTGGATCTACTTTAATAGTATTTGTCCAGTTTATTCTTACAAATAATTGATTTACTGGATTTGGACTTGTTGGTGCCTGTCTTACCTGAAATACTAAATGTGTATTTGCTCCTATGTTAACATTTGTTGTCTTATCCCACCAGTGTTCCTGCCACCATCCTGAAATAGATGTATATGTAAGCCGCATTCCATTTCCTGTTACTCCGAAACTTCCTTCTGTCATTGTCCCTGGTGAGCCATTTGTAACTGTTCCATCTGATAACCTGTATCCTGTTGTATCACCATCATATATCAATACATAAGGTGGCGGTGTTGTTGCTGTAGGCGTTGGCGTTCCTGTTGATGTTATTGTATATGTTGGTGTAAAAGTAAATGTAGGTCCGCCAGGGGTTATAGTAAATGTCTGGGTAGGTGTATTTGTAGGTGTTGCAACCGAGCCAGCAAAAGCAGCACATAAAAATACATATCTTGCCTGATAATAAATACCTGGTTCTGTTACAGACCAGGAACAATCGGGCCAGTTCGTATTCCAGTCCCTGTATGCTTTTTGTCTGGGTTCTCCAGCTGGTGGATATACCGGTGTTCCACCACTATTTTGTGTATCCTGCATATAATTTGCATTTGGACCACCTGCTAAAAAACCTGGCGCCGGATTTGTATCCCAGCCGCTTCCATCCCAGAACCATCCATGATAAATCTGTGTTATTGGTTTATCTGCTCCTGCAAGTTGTGACTGGGTTAAATAACACCATGACAAAGGATTTCTACCGTGATAATAATGCAAATATTCCTCTGCTATCTTTCTATATTCTGTTTCTAACGAAGAATTTACATTTAATTTTAGTCCCCATAATACCATATCAGCCCATTCACCTTTCATTGAATTTGAACCCCAGCAATAATGTCCATCCCACATATATGCCTTATAAGCATCAGCATTTCTCTGTCCGTATGCCTGATTCTGTATACCCTGATTTAAAGAAGTTTTTATTGCATTTACAACTGACGAAGTAGAGTTAGGTGCCAGACAATATGAAACCAATCCTCTTTGTATTATACTTGAAGCTCCTGTTTCAAAATATCCATTTATTATTGGTTGATGCCAGCCACCATCTGTTGTATTTGGATTATTATAATTATTGTCAACATAAGTTCTATATTTTGTATCACCAGTTAAATGCCATAGTTCTGCTGCTGCAGCAACTCTTCCTTGCTTTTCTGTTGCATTATCCCAGTTCGCATTTGCATTTGAGAAACCACTATGGTTATATTGTATATTATCGGGATTATTTTCTAAAAATGTCCATGCATTTTCAGCAGCAGTTCTTAATGTTAATGAATATGAAGAATTAAAAGGAGCAAATAAACGTGCGCCTAAAGCAAATGCCATCACTCCTGTTACAGTTGCCGCTGTAGAATAATTTGCATAATAATAAGTAGTTGTTTCTGTACTAGGATCTCCATTACCGCCTGTGCAACAGTTTGTGACAAACACTCCAGAATATAAGGCACCATCTGCTCTTTGCATTCGTAACAACCAGTCAAGTTCATATTTAACCTCATCTAAAATATCTGGAATATTATTATTTGATTCCGGAATACCAGTATCATCTACAAACCTGTCTGGATACCATTCATAAGCATGCATTAAATCCCACAGAGTGGTAAAAGTAAATGTTACATATTTCCTGTAATCACCAGCATCATGCCAGCCCCCTGTTACATTTCTTTGGGTGCCAGAAATAACTCCACCATCATATAATAGTGCATTCTGCTGTTGCGTATGACATGCAGCATGTGTCCATGTTCCTCCATAAGTGGATGTAATTGCTGTTCCGCATCTTTGATAATAATATGCTTTTACTGATTGGCGCAGTATTATATTATATATGCTATCACCTATATCAAAGTTATATGATTGTCTGTCATTTGCAGGATCATAAATGTGGTATGTTCCATGTGTTGTAAATGATGAAAAATTTCCCTGCCATACAACATCTCCTGCAGGTGCATATTCGTTTCCGTTATTAAAAGTAGATAAAGTAATTGTTTGTATTACAGTGTTGTCTGATGACCTTCGCAGTTGGACTGTTGCTCCCGGAACATAAGTTATAGCAGAATTCTGACCTGTGCGTGGGTCTGCTATCATAAACCATTTATCAGAATTAGTTCTATACCCTATCTGGTCAACTATTATTTGTTCAGAAACAGGGGCTGAAAAAATTGGAATAGTATAGATTAAAAAAATTAAAAACAGATGAAAATTTCTTTTCATATAAATTAACCTCAAATTATTATTAAATTATACACAATAGTTTCAATAAATACAAGTTTTTAAAACATATTTAAACGTTTATATTCTTTTCTATGAAAAGCCCCATTTATAGGGGCTTTTCAAGGGAAAATAGCAAAGATCCCATTCCCCGCTAAAAAGCGGGTCATAGTTATCTATCGGTAATTCTTTTTAAAACTTGATAAAATAACATATTTTTATTTTTTGACAAAATTCTAACAAAAAAGTTGCGTTTATTTTATCTTAGATACTAAAAAACCATCTTTAAAATCAATTTCTATTGTTTCCCCTTCTCTTAGTTTCCCTGAAATTATCATCTGAGCAACACTATTTTCTATTTCTTTTTGAATTACACGTTTTAAAGGTCTTGCACCAAATTTTTCATCATACCCTTTTTCTGCTAAATATGCTTTTGCTTTATCTGAAATTTTAATTTCAATGTTTTTTTCTTCTAATTTTTTTATCAATTTTTCAATCTGTAATTCAACAATTTTAATTATAACATCTTTTGTCAATTTATTAAAGATAATTATTTCATCTATTCTATTTAAAAATTCTGGTTTAAAATATTTTCTTAATTCTTTATTTATTTCTTCAGTAATTTCAGATGTATTATCATCCATTTCCATAATTATTTCAGTTGCAATATTTGACGTCATTATAATAACAGTGTTTTTAAAATCAACAATCCTTCCCTGACCATCAGTTAATCTACCTTCATCTAAAACCTGTAACAAAATATTAAAAACATCAGTATGTGCTTTTTCAATTTCATCAAATAATACAACAGAATAAGGTCTTCTTCTCACCTTTTCAGTTAATTGCCCCCCCTCTTCATAACCTACATAACCAGGTGGTGCACCTATCAATTTTGATACTTCATGTTTTTCCATATATTCTGACATGTCCAGTCTTATTATAGAATTTTCATCATTAAATAAAAATTCTGCAAGTGCTTTGGCAAGTTCTGTTTTACCAACACCAGTTGGTCCTAAAAATAAAAATGTTCCGAGCGGCTTTTTACCTTCTGAAATGCCTGCTCTTGAACGTATTATTGCATTTGAAATTGCTTCAACAGCATCATCCTGTCCTATTACACGCTTTTTTAAAATATCCGCAATATGTAAAAATTTCTCTGTTTCTGCCTGTAACATTTTGCTTACAGGAATACCTGTCCAGTTTGATACAGTTTTTGCTACATCTTCTTCATCTACTTCCTCTTTTAACATAACGTTATCTTTTGTTATCTCTTCTAATTTTTTTTCATACTCTTTTAATTTTTTATTCAGTTCTATCAAATCCCCATACCTGATTTTTGCAACTTTTTCAAAATTTCCCGATATTTCGTTTTGTTCTTCTTCTATCTTTTTTTTATCAATTTCAGATTTTATTTTTCTTATTTCCTGAATTATTTCTTTTTCTTTTGTCCATTTGCTTTTTAATTTCTCCTGCTTATCTTTTAATTCCTTGATTTCATTATTTAATTCTTCCAGTCTTTTTTTAACATTTTCATCCTGTTCTTCTTTTTTTACTGCTTCTCTTTCTATTTCCAATCGTCTTAATTTTCTTTCTATTTCATCAATCTCAATCGGCATACTTTCTATTTCCATTTTTATTTTTGATGCTGTCTCATCAATCAAATCAATTGCTTTGTCCGGCAAAAATCTACCCTGTATATATCTGTCTGATAAAACAGCTGCAGCAACTAATGCCGAATCTTTTATTCTCACACCATGATGGACTTCATATTTTTCTTTTAAACCACGTAAAATTGAAATTGTATCTTCCACTGTTGGTTCTGAGACTAAAATTGGCTGAAAACGTCTTTCTAAAGCAGGGTCTTTTTCAATATATAATCTGTATTCCTTTAACGTTGTTGCTCCTATTACCTTTAATTCCCCGCGTGCTAAAGCAGGTTTTAAAATATTTGCCGCATCCATTGACCCTTCTGCTCTGCCTGCTCCGACAAGGGTATGTAATTCATCTATAAAAAGTATTATTTTTCCTTCAGAAGCAACTACTTCTTTTATAACCGCTTTTAATCTTTCTTCAAATTCACCGCGAAATTTAGTCCCAGCAACAAGCGAAGAAAGGTCAAGCATAAAAACTTTTTTATCTTTTAAGTTATCAGGGACATCGCCTTTGAAAATTCTTATTGCAACCCCTTCTGCAATTGCAGTTTTCCCGACGCACTCTTCACCTATTAAAACTGGATTATTTTTTGTTCTCCTTGATAATACCTGCATTACCCTTCTTATCTCTATATCCCTGCCTATGACTGGATCTAATTTTCCTGTTGCTGCTCTTTCAACTAAATCTATACCATATTTTCGCAAGGCATTATATTTACCTTCTGGATTCTGGTCAGTAACTCTATGACCGCCTCTTATTTCCCTCATAGCATTTAAAATATCCATTGCTTTGATTTTATGTTTTTTAATTAAATCCTTTATCTCTTTATAATTAATATCAGTAAAGGCGAGTAAAAAATGTTCTGTGTTTATAAATTCATCTTTTAACTCCTGCATTTTTTTTAGTGCTACATCAAACATTTCATTTGTTTCTTTAGAAAGATATATTTCAGAGACACCGGTTATTTTTGGCAATTTATCTATTAAATTTTTTAAATCATTTTTTAATTCATTTATATTTATTCCTATTTTTTTTAAAATATCTGATATAACACTTTCTTCATCAGATAGCATTGCATAAAAAATATGCTCTGGCATAATTTGTTGATTATTGTTTTCAGATGCTAAAGAATGAGCATTCTTTATTGTTTCCTGAGCTTTTATTGTTAACTTATCAAAATTAATCATAGAATCTCCTTTTTTAAAATTATATGATATATTATTTTACTTTTTTTATTATGTTTTTCAATACTTTATTTTTGTGATATAATAAATTTATGAATTATAAAAAATATATTATTTTTTTTATCATAGTTTTAACAGTATTCAGATTAATTTTAATAAATTTATTTCCTCTACTCGGAGATGAAGCATATTACTGGCAGTGGTCCAGGCACCTTGATTTTTCATATTATGAACAGGGACCTATTCTTGCACTTATTATCTATTTTTTTACATTTTTTAATAAAATAAATAATGAATTTACAGTGCGGGCAGGGGCGGTATTACTTTTTGCATTTACAATGATTTTTTGTGTTTTAACTTATAAAAAAATTTATCCTTCAGATAAAAACAATAAAGCATCTCTTTTCAATCTCTTAGCCATAAATTCAACTCTTCTTTATTCTTCACTTGCCATACTTATGATGCATGATACTGTTATGATATTTTTTTATTCAATATTTATTTATATATTTCTTTTTATTATAGAAAAACCGGAAAATCTAAAATACTGGATATTAAACGGAATAATTTATGCAATTGCAATAATGAGTAAATTTACTATTATAATTATTTATCCTGCACTAATACTTTTCTTGATTTTAAATGGAGAATTTAAAAAATATGTTAAAGGTTTTTTATTATTTTCACTTTTTACCCTTTTATTTTTAAGCCCTGTTATTT
>FWPV01007630.1_pt1 | contig 13344 bp, 12 predicted proteins | sample 2228371 | NCBI WGS metagenome assembly FWPV01 (sample SAMEA103939776, study PRJEB20133) | metagenome | reverse complement strand
TGTCACCGGCAGCATAATAATCTTCTAAAACTGCAGCCACACGATAACCGCAACGCAGATAAAAATTCCTTGTTTTTTCATAAAGAGGACGGGAAGATGTTTCAATATAAATCTTACGCGCTGCTTTCCGGCGCATAATTTTTTCGGCTTCATCAAGAAGCAGGCGACCTATCGCCCTGCCCTGATAATCTTTATGAACAGCAATCCAGTAAAGATCGTAACTGTTTTGTGTACAGGGAATCTCACCGAAACAGCAGAAGCCGATGGTTTTTCTGTCAGCTTCGGCGAACAGAAACTGATAGCCACTCTCTTCTCCTCTGTTCAGTCTTTCCTGAACAATTTCCAGGGCAACCTGAATTTCAAAAGGATAAAAAAAGCCTGTTGAATGAAGAATATGATCAACATCAGCAGGTGCTTCAGGATAAATATTGCTGCGTAAAATAATTTTGCTATTCATTAACAATCCTTAATTATTCTTTCGATCACTGTAAAGTCGTCCAGCCCGGCTCTTCTTGCTGCAGCCATAAATCCAGCATCAGGAGAGAGACAGGGATTGGCATTAACTTCCAGCACCCAGATTTGTTCGTTCTGATCAACGCGGCAATCAATCCGGGCATAGCCTCTTAAACCAAAAAGATTCCAGATTTTCAGGCAGGTTTGCCGCAGATTGCCAAGCAATTTTTTATCTGCTGCAGAAAACTCAAAGCTGCGAACTGTCTGCTGATATTTGCGGGAATTTTCGACCCATTTTGCCTCATAATCAACTATTTTCGGCTCATCAGGAGCAAAGTTAATAAATCTGATTTCTGCTATGTTTAGAATTTTTCCCGCAAGCAGGGAAACATTAAATTCCCGCCCTTCAATATACTCCTCAAAAAAACTCTTTGAATTTTCTGCAGCACGCCGCTGAACAAGCTGCTTAATCTTTTGCAACTGATGACCATAAAAAATTGTTTGCTCGTTTAATCCTCGGGAAGCATGTTCCCAGACATATTTGCAGAGATAGAGGCTGTCCGGCTGAAAATGTTGCCAGCAGTTTTCAGTTAAATCATAAAAGCGCGGCGTAAGAATTCCCGCACTCTGAAAAATCATCTTTGCCAGCAGTTTGTTTGAAGTTAAATAAATGGCATCTGAACCGCTTCCGGTAAACCTGAGCCGGAGCGTCTCAAAAAGTGCCGGAGCAAAATGAATCAAACTTCCCTTGCGCTGAAGAGATTCAACAAGATTAAAGATCAGATCCGGCTTAAGCTTCTGCAACCTGCCGCAAAGTTGCTGCAGGTTCAGTCCAACCGGTAGTTCAGCGGTTTTATAGCCGATTTTTTCCAGATTTCCCCTTACCAGACTGATCTGCTCAAAAACATCAAGATCGTCTGCCTCACCGGATGCTGCTTCCTGATCATAGGCAATCAGTGCCAGCGGTTTTCTCATTTTAGCGCTCAAGGGCTGAAGAGATAATCTCGCCAATCAGACTCGTATAAGAAATAGCAAAATGTCTGCAGATAATCGGCAGATCTGAATCAACCGGGTGCAACCCGGCAAGCGGATTTATCTCCAGAACATTACAGTTGCCATACCTATCAAAACGAAGATCGACCCGTCCGGCATCACGACAGTTCAATACCTGCCAGGCTTTTAAAACCAATGGTGAAACTTCACGCAGTTCATCCTTGGAAAGCGGAAAATATTCAACATACTGCTGATAGTTCTGCTTATTGAAAAGTGAATAAACACTCTGTTCAGCTCCTTCTTTCAGTTTTACCTCCACTGCGCCGATTACCCGGGCTTTTTTCCCGCTGCCGACAACTCCAACCGTGATTTCTCTTCCCGGCAGGAATTCTTCAAGCAGTACCGGCTGTTTGAATCTTTCCAGCAGATCAGCAACAACAGTATGCAGCTGATTAACAGAGTCAATGCGTGAAGCAGCACTGATTCCCTTACTTGTTCCTTCAGCTACAGGTTTGGCAAAAAGCGGATACTGAAGCATAATCTTTTCCGGATCAAGCTGCTCTTTGCTACAGATTTCCAGAAAAGGAGAATTCGGGATATGATGATAACTCAGAATACGTTTACAAAATCCTTTGTGTAAAGAGAGAGCAAGTGTCAGAGGATCAGAAAATGTGTATTTTATTCTGTACTGCTCCAGAAGCGCCGGAACAACCGATTCCCTTCCAAAACCATAAACTCCCTCTGCAATATTAAAAACCAGATCCCAGCTTTTTCCTGAGCTCAACTGGCGGCATAAGCTGTAGATGTTTCCAATTCGCTGACAGTAAAAACCATTTTTCACAATCGCCTCTTCAACAGCATCAATAGTTTCTGCCAGATCAAACTCAGCAGCTTCCTCCTTTGAAAATCCCTGCTGCAAATAATCATCTTTCAAATCATAACAAAGACCGATTACCATTTTTACCTCAACAAGCTATTCAATATCTTTAATCTTTTTATTTTAGGCTTCTTTTTAAAGATTTGCAAAAAATTCAGCTATCTTATATTTTTCAGCGACCTGGTTCGTAATAGTGATAAATCTTTCCTTCATAATTGCGCAGAGTGGCCACTCCATTTTCATATTCCTGAAGGTAGTCGGGAAGAAGCGGAATTTTTCCTCCACCTCCCGGAGCATCAATTACATAATGCGGAACTGCATAGCCACTGGTAAAACCGCGCAAACTGGCAATAATTTCCAGCCCCTGCTGAACAGAAGTTCTGAAATGAGCAGAGCCGGGAATCAGATCGCACTGATAGATATAGTAAGGCTTTACTCTTATTTTGAGAAGCTTCTGCATCAGACTCTTCATCACCTCCGGCCGGTCATTGATTCCCTTAAGCAGGACAGTCTGGCTGCCGAGAGGAATTCCAGCATCAGCAAGCTTTTCACAGGCATAAGTTGTTTCCGGAGTAATTTCAGAAGGATGGGTAAAATGGATACTGATATACAGGGGACGAAATTTTTTCAAGATGGAAATCAATTTCGGCGTGATACGCTGAGGCAGAACCACAGGAACTTTCGTTCCGATCCGCACCATCTCGACATGCGAAATAGCACTAATTTTTTTCAACAGATATTCAAGAGTATGATCACTCATTGTCAGCGGATCTCCGCCGGAAATGAGCACATCCCTCACCTCGTTATGCTCTTCAATATATTTAATCGCCTGATCCCATTGCCAATGGCTGAGATGACAGCGGTTATGCTCTCCTACAAGCCGTGAGCGGGTACAGTAACGACAGTAAGATGCGCAGAAAGTAGTAACCAGAAAGAGAACTCTGTCCGGATAACGGTGAATAAGTCCCGGAGCTACCTGCATGCTGTCTTCATGAAGGGGATCTGCTTCTTCTTCCGGGCTTATTTCAAGCTCAGACCTGGAAGGAATAACTGCTTTGCGCAGAGGATCAGCCGGATTTTCGTAATCCAGAAGCGATGCGTAATAAGGAGTAATCCGCAGAGGCAGCAGGCGGGAATTGTTTTCCAGAAAAAGCAACTCTTCATCCTGCAAAGAAGTAATTTTTTTCAGTTCTTCAAGGCTGGTTATCGAGTTGGCAAGCTGCCAGTTCCAGTCACTCCACTGCTCTTCATCTGAAAAAGGAAAATACTTCTGATAAAAAGCGATACTTTTGCGCGAATGAGGAAAATTAAATCTCTTTTTGAGCGGAAACTGAATGAGTTCCGGAAACAGAAAAGCCTCTTTCCCCTTATCAACCTCCCGAGCTAAACAACTCGGAGGTTCAAGCTCTTCAACTGTGTTGTCACCTTCCTTACAAACATTGATTGATGAACTTTGGTTCATTTTTTCTCCTCATAATCTATATCAAAATTTAGCGTTGATTTTTTTAAATGTCAAGAGTTTTATTCAATTTTTTTATTTTTTTTATTTTTTAGCAACCACCTTTTTTTGAACCTAAAATTATTCTCTAAGATATTTCTTCAGGAATTCAAAAGAGCGATTGGCAGAATACACCAGCCAATCTCATTTCATTTAGACTCCGGCTCTCCTTCTTTACAAGATTCTTTTTTCGAATTTGTAATTACTGATTGCCTGATTTAAAATCCGCAGCATTTCTCCCTTTTTGTCAAGCTTGTCGAGAATCAGCTTCTCCTGAAGAGCTGACTGCAGATCGTCGTTTCCAAGATAGAGCAATCCCAGCAAAAAATGAACTTCTGGATTCTCCGGACTGATTAAAACAGCTTCGTTCATCTTCTTAATTCCATAAGACCAATTTTTAACCTCGATCAGACATTCTCCGAGTGCCAGGTAAGCTTCCAGATAATTTGAATCTAAATCCAGGGCAATATTCAGGATATTAATTGCTTTATTGAATTTTCTTTCGCCCATCAGGCTCAGCCCGAGATATAAATAACTCTCTTTATCCGGGAAAAAACTCAGAGATTTTTCCAGAAGAATCCTGCCGGCAGAAAACTCTTCATTCAAACAATATGCAATTCCCAGATAGCGGAGAATTCGATAATCATCCTTAATTATTTGTCTGGCCTGTTTCATCAGCTCTAAAGCTTCTCTTTTCATATTCAGACCGATATATACCCTTGCCAGCTCACAATAGGCTTCAACATAAAACCGATCCAGGGCAATTGCAGTTTTAAAGGCATCAATTGCTTTTCTGTCCCTGAGCTCAAAATATGTTAAACCAAGATAATAGAAAGCCTCTTTATCACCCGGAGAGAGCCGGCAGGCTTCCTGAAAAAAAGTGAGCGCACTGTTAAACTGTTTATTGTTATAAAATTGCAATCCCTGCTCAAAAGGAGAGAGATTTACATCAACAATAAAAGCACCGTTCAAAGGAGTTTTTTTTGCCGGTTTGAGCTCTCTTATTCTTTTTGCCGGAATGGTAAAGTTCAGGTTCTGCCCATCTACTATCTGAAAAGAGGCAATGCCGATTACCTCTCTGTTCATATTAAGCACAGGACTGCCGCTTGATCCTGGAGAAACCGGACAGGTAATCTGAATTACCTGACCAAAAGGCTCAAGCTTTCTTATTGCTGAAACAATACCATCAGAGACAGTCAAATCTAACCCGAGCGGATTACCAATCACAAAAATCTTTTCACCAACTTCCGGTTTTTTTTCAGCCAGTGAGAGATAGTTCAGCTTTCTTCTTTTTCCTCCCAGCAGGGGAACAGCATTGGGCAATTCAAAAAGAATCAGATCCTTTTGTTCATTGATTGCCAGAAAATCCCGTAAAACTGCCTGCAGCTCATTGTGTTCAATTTTTGCCTTCTGTGAACCCTTGAAAATATGAGCGTTGCTGACTGCCAGACCGGAATCGTTGATAAAAAAACCTGTTCCCAGGCCAAGTTCTTTATCCCGCTCATCAAGCGTGATTATCTTAAAAACCGCAGGCCTTAAAACATTAATTAACTCCGGTAAACTCATCTGGCGGTTTAACTTAACTTTCGGCCCGGAAATCAATTGATCCTGTTTCTGCTCTTCGGTTTTCTGAGCCGGTCTCAATAAACCGGTTTTTTTTATAAAAATGGTTATTGCAATAGCCAGAGCGGTTACCAGAACAATAATCTTAATTCTTTCCTGAAGATTTTTTCTTTGATAATCGCGCCGATAGATCTCCATTTTTTTCTCCACTTTTTTTTAACACAATTTTTTTTAAACTCAACCAGTTTTAGATAACAGCCCGGAAAGCGTGAACAAACAAACTATTTCTTTCTGAATCCGGCGCCAACTGAAATTGCTTTTCTCCGGCAATCCAATTATAATATAAAGCAAATGAAAAAAATCCTTTTAATTGAAGATAACAACGCGCTGGCAAACATGCTCGGCGATTATTTTCTGTTAAAAGGTTATCAGGTAAAGATTGCCCCGGACTGCGGCACAGCCTCTCTTCTTTTAAAAGCAGAGATGTTTTCAGCGGTAATTTCTGATCTTCAGCTGCCTGACCGTGACGGCTTAAGTTTTTTTAAATCTTTAAATGAGCGCGATATTCCTTTTATCTTTCTGACTGCATTCGGAACAGTTTCCCAAGCTGTGGAAGCAATAAAAGAGGGTGCTTTCGATTTTCTGACTAAACCGGTTGATCCGGAGCATCTGGAAATGATTGTCAGAAAAGCTATTCAGAGCCGTTCACTCTTCGATGAAAACGCAATTTTCAAGGAACAGTTTTATGAACAAAGTCTCAGGGGCGAAATCATCGGAGCAAGCTCAGCTATGCTTAAAGCTGCTGAAATGATCAAAAAAGTTGCCCCTACCGAAACACCGGTTCTTTTATGCGGTGAAAGCGGAACCGGCAAGGAGCTTTTTGCCAGGGCAATTCATTTAAACAGCAACAGAAGAGATAAACCGTTTATCGCCATCAATTCTGCCGCTTTTCCGGAAAATCTTCTCGAAAACGAACTTTTTGGCCATGAGAAGGGCTCTTTTACTGATGCGTTTCTCAAACAAAAAGGTAAGCTGGAGCTGGCTAACGGCGGAACTTTTTTCTTTGATGAAATCAGTGAGCTCTCTTTTAATCTGCAGGCAAAACTTCTGCGTGTGCTTGAGGAAAAAAAGTTTTTCCGTATCGGCGGTAACAGAGAGATTGAACTTGACCTGCGCTTTGTGTTTGCTACCAATCAGAAACTGGAAGAGCTGGTGGAAGCAAAAAAGTTTCGTGCTGATCTCTTTTTTCGCATAAATGTCTATCCGGTAGTTCTTCCGCCTTTGCGCGAACGCAAGAGTGATATTCCGCTTCTTGCTGATTTTTTCCTGAAAAAATTTGCCCGCGCATTCAATAAAAACATTTCCGGATTTTCTGCGCCGGCTCAAAAAAAACTTCTCCGGTATCACTGGCCGGGAAATGTCCGTGAACTTCTGAACACAATCGAAAGGGCAGTAATTATCTGCGAGCAATCAATAATCGGAGCCGACGAGATAATTCTGCCGGCACCGGTAAAAAGCATGGATTCAATTGACTTTTCTCTTTCCGGAAGCCTTAGTGAAGTCACTCAAAATGCAGTCGCTGCAATTGAAAAGCTTAAAATAGAAAAAACACTGCGCGAAAATAATTTCAATTTAAAAGAGACTGCCCGCATCCTGCAGATCTCAGAAAAGACCCTGAAAAAAAAGCTGCAGCTTTATGAAATTCAAAAACAGCCTCTTTAAAATAGAGGTCGCCGTTCTCAGCTTTCTCATTAAAATATGGTCTCTTACCCTGCGCCTGAAATTAAAAGACAAAAGCAGCTGGGAAAAGCTGAAAACAGATAAAAAACCAAAGCTGATAATTTTCTGGCACCGTCACTTATTCTATCTGCTGAAATTTTTTCAGAACAGCGGATTTTATCCGCTTATTTCTCTCTCTTCTGACGGCGAGCTGATCGCTGCCATTGCCCGGAAATTCGGACTCTGCCCGATTCGCGGCTCTTCATCGCGTGGCGGAGCCGCTGCTTTGCTTAAAATCCTGAAAAAAATAAAAGATGAGCAGGCAACAGTTTTGATCACTGCTGACGGTCCGCGTGGTCCGGCAGGAAAGATAAAACCCGGCATTCTAAAGATAATGGAGACAAAAGGCGTTGAAGTCTTTCCGGTCAGCTGGTATGCTTCGCGAAAAAAAATTTTTAAAAAGAGCTGGGATCAGTTTATCTTACCACTGCCGTTTTCCACAATTTTTCTGGCTGTCGGAAATAACCTGCAGAACGGATCTTCTGACTTAAAAGCTGAAATAATTGAAGACAGATTGAATCTGCTGGAAAAAGAGTGTATAAATTATTTTTTAAAAGGAGTAAGCGATGAGCAGAATTAAACGCATCGGAGTTTTAACCGGAGGAGGAGATTGCCCCGGGCTGAATGCTGTTATCAGGGCAGTGGTACATAACGCCATTAGCTGCTATGGACTTGAAGTAATTGGCATTCAGGATGGTTATTCCGGATTAATTAATAAAATAGTAAGAAAGCTTGATTTGCATGATGTCTCAGGTATTCTGCCGCGTGGCGGAACAATTCTGGGAACTTCAAACCGTGATAACCCTTTTAAATATCCGCTTACTGACAGAAATGGCGAAAAGAGCTTCGTTGATGTATCAGACAAAGTTATGAAAACAATCGAATACAACGAAATTGATTGCCTGATTACCATTGGCGGCGACGGAACCCAGAACATTGCGCTTCAGCTCTATGAACAGAAAGGCATTCCGGTTGTCGGTGTGCCAAAAACTATTGACAACGATATTGACGGGACAGATGTAACCTTTGGTTTTGATACTGCCCTGAATGTAACCACCCCGTCAATTGATAAACTCCATTCCACTGCCGAAGCGCATCACCGGGTAATGGTAATTGAGGTGATGGGCCGATACGCCGGATGGATTGCCCTTCATTCAGGAATTGCCGGCGGCGGAGATGTGATTCTGATTCCGGAAATTCCCTTCAAAATTGAAAAAATAGCCGAAAAGATAACTCAACGAAGGCAAAAAGGCAAAAAGTTCTCTCTGATCGTTGTTGCTGAAGGTGCGCGCCCGGAAGGCGGAGATTACCACTATTACCGCAAGGTCGAAGACCCGAATGAACCCGTTCGTCTCGGAGGCATTTCCCAGATTATCGGTGAAGAAGTTGAACGACTGACCGGCATTGAAACCCGCTACACAATTCTCGGGCATGTCCAGCGCGGGGGAAGCCCTTCGCCTTTTGACCGTATTCTTGCCACCCGTTTCGGTTTTCATGCAGTCGAAGCTGCTGTTGAGAATCAATTCGGTTATCTTGTGGGACTGCGCGGAACGGAAATCAAGCTTACTCCGATTAAAGAGGCTATCGCCACTCCGCGCAGAGTAAAAGCAGATTCCGAGCTTGTTAAAACAGCCATGGCCGTAGGAACAAGCTTCGGTATTTAATGGCACATTTTGTTGTTTTTGAAGGAATTGACGGAAGCGGAAAAACCACTCAGCTGAAAATGCTTGCCGGAAAGCTTCGTTCTCTGGGCAGAAGTGTTAAGACCTTAAAAGAGCCAACAAACGGCTACTGGGGGAAAAAAATCCGCTCTCTCTGTGCGAACACCAAACCGCTGACAAAAGAAGAGGAGTTGCAGCTCTTTATCCGCGACCGACGCTGGAATGTGACAAAAAATATTCTTCCGTCGCTGAATTCAGGAAAGATTGTCCTCCAGGACCGCTATTACTATTCCACTGCCTGTTATCAGAGCCGTAATGATAAAGAATTTCAGGCAATAATTGCTGAAAACAGGCTCTTTGCCCCGGAACCGGACATTGTCTTTATTCTGCTCATTGATATTGAAACCGCTTTACAAAGAATTCTTTTCCGCCAGAACCGGCAATCCTATTTTGAAAAAAAAGATTTTCTGATCACGGTTCAAGAACGCTATAAACTCTTTCAAAAAGAAAAAAATATTGTTATTATCAATGCCAATAACAGTCCTCAGGAAGTATTTTCCCAAATCTGGAAGCACTATGCAGCAGGAATTTAGCAGCAATCCGAAATTTAAAAAACTGTGCCAGATTCTCCGGCAACTCAAACCTCTGATAATAGCAACATCAGGAGGGAAAGACTCGCTTTTTCTGCTAACGGCAGCCTGTTCTTGTCTGCAACCGGCTGATTTTATTGCCGTCAACATCAAAACTCCCCTGCAAAATCCGCAGGCAGAAAAGGGAATAAAATTCAGCGAAATTTTTTTGAAAATCAAAATTCAACAGCTCAAGGTTAATCTGCTGCAGTTCAGTTCAATCCGTAAAAATAGCCGCTCACGCTGCTACCAGTGTAAAAAGCAGATGTTTAAAAAAATCAGATCATTTGCCATTTCGAAAAAGATCAGCAATATTGCTGATGCAAGCACAATCTCTGACTTAAAATTATTCAGGCCAGGAATGAAAGCGTTACAGGAACTGCAGATATTCTCACCGCTGGCTGAAGCCGGAATAAGTGAAGCCGAGATCTTAGCTTATCTTAAGAAATATATTCCTCACGATTTTTTAAATTCAACCACCTGTCTTGCCACCCGCTTCCCTTATGGTCATATCCTGAACAAAAAAGAACTGCTCAACTTTTCGGCCTTTGAAAAGTTTCTCCACGATCTCAGCCTGCAGGATTTCCGGGCACGCTATATTGCTGATGGCGTCAGGCTGGAAATTCCTCCTCAGCAATGGGACTATTTAATCAAAAAGCGTCAGGAGATTATAAGTTGCGCGAACAGACTCGGTTTTCAGCATATCACTCTCGACCTTCAGGGATTGAAACGCGGCTGCTGGGATCAAACAAACAGTTAAGGAATCAGGAAAATTCTGAATTTAATCATTTAAAAAAGTTTGCCTTTAAATCCCTATTTATTTAAAATGAGTTATGAGTACTGAAGGAATCGAAAAGATTAAAGCATATCTGCAGAATAAATATAGTTTCATTGAGCTTCTCGGACGGGGAGGATTTGCCGAGGTTTATCTGGCAAAAGATCTGCTTCTGGAGAGACTGGTGGCAATAAAAATTTTATTGCCGCAATTTTCCAATGATCAGCCAACGAGAGAAAGATTTATCCGCGAGGCACGCATTTATGCCAGACTTGAGCATCATAATTTAATACCGGTTTACGAAACAGGCAGTTTTGAAGATCTTGCCTTTATAGTTATGAAATATATAAAAGGCATTGCCCTGAATAACCTGATTGCTTCCAGAGGTCCGCTTGAACCGGCTCTGATAAAAAAAATGATCTGTGAGATAGCTGATATTTTAGACTATGTTCACGCTCACGGAATTATTCATCGCGACATAAAACCTTCAAATATTATTATCGAAGATGAGAGTAATAATTTCTTTTTAGCCGATTTCGGCATCGCCCGCAGTGATCATGCCCGTACGCTTACCCAATCAGGTCTAATTGTCGGCACTCCGCACTACATTTCTCCGGAGCAGATTCAGGGGCGGCAGATTGATCAACGCGCTGACATATACGCTTTCGGAGCTACACTCTACGAAGCAGCTACAGGAAAACCGATGTTCAGCGGTGAATCCTGTCTGGATATTCTTTACCAGCATGTAAATGTCCGCCCCGAGCCGGTAAACAAAATCAAAAAAGATTTTCCGGCTGATCTCAATTCCATCATCCTCAAATGTCTGGAAAAAAATCCAAAAAACAGATTTCAAAATGCCAGAGAGATAATCACGGCAACCAATAAAGGAATAACTCCGGCCATCGCTGCGCTGTTTTTAAGTTCCAGAAAAAAAATATTTTCCATCGCCTCAGCCATATTATTAATAATTGCAGTTTTTAGCAGCTATCTCTTTCTTGCAAAAAGAAAACCGGAACCGGTTCAACCGGAAACAGAAAAAAAGCAGCGGTTTTCTGCAGACAGACAGAATGAAGCAAAAAAAATTGAAGCAGAGGAGAAAAAATCAGATCAGCAAAATAACCGGTTGCTTGCTGAAAAAAAAACCAATCGTTCATAAAAATGCCGAATTTAAAAACAGGGAAAAAACAGCGGCTGCAGAGAGTCTGCCGGAGCAGACACAACCGGCAAAAATCCAGCCCGGAGTCGTCGAAATCTCTTCGTTTCCACCCGGAGCCGATGTCTATTTAAATAAAGAATTGATCGGCAACACTGAAAAGAACTTTTTTAAAACGCTGAAGCCAGGAAAATATATTTTCCGTTTCGTAATTTCCGTATTTGACCAGACAGAGCTGGAAGTAACGGTAAAATCAGGCGAGCTCAATCAGGTCAATGCCCGGCTGAGCAGTTTCGGCTTTTTAACCGTCATAGCAATTCCACCGCGCGTTACCTGTTATATTGACGGTCAGAAGCAGGAAGATTTTCCGGTTTTTAAAAAGAGATTAAAGGTCGGAGAGCATATTGTCCGCGTTGAAAAAGATGGTTATCTGCCCCAGGAAGAAAGAATCCTGATCAGCACGCATAACCAGACCGTAAGTAAAAATTTCATCCTTAAAAAGGAGAATGAACAATGAACTGGAAAAGAGCCAGTACTTTTTGCTAATTTTCTGTTTTGTCTTCCCAGATATAGCTGTTTCAGCAAAAAAGAGTCAGGAAATTCAGGAACAAAAGGATTACCGGCAAAGATTAGAAGAGGCAGAAGAACTATATTCAAACGGAAAATTTGAAGAAGCAATAGCAATCTATCAGGAAGTTATCGCCCAGCTGGAAAAAGAGTCTTTTACCAGCGAAACAAAAAACCTTATCGAAAAGGCTTTAAGCTCCTTAGCCTTTACCTATTTTACAATTCAGTTATTTGATCCGGCTGAAGAACAGCTGACAAAGCTCCTGCCCTATTTTCCGGAAAAAGAGCTGGATAAAGATTTTTATCCTGAAAAATTCCTGCAGATTTTTTCTGAGCTGCAAAAAAGAATTCTGGCTACTGCAGAAATAATTACTTTTCCAGCTGGGGCAACCATCTTTATCGAAGATCAGCCGGCAGGAAAAACTCCCCTGAAAATTGAAAAAATCGCTCAGGGCGATTATTTGCTAAAAATCGTCCTGGAAGGATATGAGACCGAAATCCGTCGCCTCACAATTGCTCCGGAAAAAGAAAACCGGGCAGAAATCTTTATCAAACAGGCACAGGCAGTTCCAACCTTAACTGAAAAGAAACAACCAGAGAAGAAAAAGAAAAAATCCCTGCTGCTTCCGCTTGCCGGAGGTGTTCTGATCGCCGGGGCAATTGCTTTCATCATTTTGAAAAAGAAACTGAGTTCTGAAGAACAATATTCAGAATGGATCGGTCAGCCATTTAACATTGAAGCTAACCACGATAGCGAAAAAACAATTACGATCAGTCAGCTTGAGGGAAAAATTACATCTTTCAGCTATGCAATGAATGTTGACTTCCCAAATATGGAAGAGTTGGAAATATATTTCTCTTCTCCTGATAATCATTTTCAGTATGTGATCTGGAACAGGCAATTCAGTTCGCAGCTACCGACAATCATTAAAGGTCAGGATATTACCGCTTTTAATGAAGCAAAGATTTCCGGTTCCTGGAAGCTCGTGGTTAAAAACAGTTCCGGTCTGGTCGGAGAGATTCAGGCCTGGAAAATCGGACTGCATTATTTTCCCAAATAGAAAAACGATTAAAGCCATTCAATCTGTTATCAACCGGTAAATTTTAACGGCTTAATAATGAAGCTTGACTTTTCGGCAGTGAGAGATTAAAACTGAATTATGAAGAAAAAAAGCTTTTTAACACTTTTATTTCTTGCACTATTATTATTAACCAATCATGCTTTTTGTAAATCAGAAAAATCTGAGCAGACAGAAAACAATATGGCGAGACCTTCAGTCGGCAAAGAAATCAACGCTCTGGTCTCCGGCTGCAACCGCTTCTGTTTTAACTTAATGCGCCAGATTTTTGATGAAGATAATGAAAATGCTTTTTTATCTCCGTTTAGCATCTTTTC
>FWPV01012191.1_pt1 | contig 13353 bp, 12 predicted proteins | sample 2228371 | NCBI WGS metagenome assembly FWPV01 (sample SAMEA103939776, study PRJEB20133) | metagenome | reverse complement strand
CTGCGGGTTTCTGCCGGCACGTGCCGCGGAGCGCCGCCGGGTGCTCGGGGAGCTGGCGACCGAGCGGGCACTGCTGGTGTTCTACGAGGCACCTCACCGCATCGCGGACTGCGTAGCCGATCTTTGCGCTGTTCTCGGCGGCGCGCGGGAAATCTTCGTTGCCCGGGAGCTGACCAAGCTCCATGAAACGCTACACCGCTGTCGCCTCGACGCTGCAGGCGAATGGCTGCAGGGGGATGACCATCGGCGGCGCGGTGAATTCGTGCTGGTCGTCGAAGGTGCACCCGAGATTGCACAGGAGGCATCAGAGGGTGCCGACGACGTTCTGAGAATACTGCTCGGCGAACTGCCACTGAAGCAGGCGGTTGCGTTGGCGGTGAAACTTACCGGCGGCAACCGCAATGAACTTTATGGCCTCGCGTTGAGGCTGAAACAGGAAAGCTGAGCGATGGCAATTTACGCCTGGCAGCACAGCGATTAACATCACTTCCGAATGAACAAGATAACCATTACCCGCCCCGACGACTGGCACCTGCACCTGCGCGATGGCGCTGCGATGCGCGACGTGCTGCCGCATACCGCTGTGCGCTTCGCGCGCGCCATAGTGATGCCCAACCTGAGGCCGCCGGTGACGACGACTGCGCTCGCCCTCGCCTACCGCGACCGCATCCTCGCCGCGCTGCCCCCGGACCCTTCATGCAGCCGCTTCGAGCCGCTGATGACGCTCTACCTGACCGACAACACGCCTCCGGGGGAAATTGCCCGTGCCCGTGACAGCGGCGCGGTGCAGGCGATGAAATATTATCCGGCGGGCGCGACCACCAATTCCGATTCCGGCGTGACCGATCTCGCGAAGTGCCGCGCAGTGCTGGAAGCCATGGAAAGAGCCGGGATGCCGTTGCTGGTACATGGAGAGGTGACTGACGCCGATGTCGACATATTCGACCGCGAGCGCGTGTTCATCGAGCGCACGCTGGCCCCGCTGGTCGAGAGTTTTCCGGGGCTCAAGGTGGTGATGGAGCACATCACCACGCGCGAAGCCGCGGAGTTCGTCGCTGCCGCGCCGCCACGGGTTGCCGCGACACTGACGCCGCAGCACCTGCTGCTCAGCCGCAACGCGCTGTTCGCCGGTGGCGTCCGTCCGCACAACTACTGCCTGCCGATACTGAAGCGGGAAGTGCATCGCGCGGCACTGGTGGCCGCGGCAACCAGCGGCAATCCGAAATTTTTTCTCGGCACCGACAGCGCCCCCCACGCGCGGCATACGAAGGAAAACGATTGCGGCTGTGCCGGCATGTTCAGCGCTCATGCCGGAATCGAGCTGTATGCCGAGGTGTTCGCTGCTGCCGGCGCACTCGACCGGCTGGAGGGTTTTGCCAGCCACCATGGCGCGGATTTTTACGGCCTGCCGCGCAACACGGAAAAGATCACGCTGGTGCGGGAATCCTGGACGGTGCCGGCGAGTGTGCCCTTCGGCGCCGACACGCTGGTGCCTATGCGTGCCGGGGATTCCGTGCACTGGAGGATTACCGGGGTTTGAGCGTGAACGGAGCGCGGCAAGCCGCATCGGACACTTTCCTGCCGTTGCCGACGCATGATCCCTGGCATTACAGCAGGCTCGATCTGCCGCGCGGCGATCTCTGGATATTCACCTACGGTTCCCTGATGTGGGATCCGGGCTTCCGTTTCGCGGAACGGGTGTCTGCGCTGCTGCGCGGTTATCACCGCTCGTTCTGCATTTATTCGAGCCGCTTCCGCGGTACCGTGGCCAGGCCCGGGCTGGTGCTCGGCCTCGATCGCGGCGGGGCGTGCAGGGGCATCGCCTACCGCATCGCCGAGAAGGATGTGCCGCATTCGCTGGAGCTGCTGTGGCTGCGCGAGATGCGGCGACGGGTCTATGTGCCGCGGTTGCTGCCGGTGGCATCCGGTGACGGGCGGCGCGTGGCGCTGACATTTCTGGCCAACCGCGCGCATGACGGCTACGCCGGCAGGTTGGCGCTTGAGCACAGCGCGGCCATCATTGCCGAGTGTTGCGGCGAGCGCGGACCGAACATCGAGTATCTGGTGAACACGTTGCGCCATCTCGATGAGCTTGGGGTTCGTGACCACCATCTTCATAGCCTGCTTGCGCGGGTGCGCGCGCTGATTGCCTGAACCGGCCGGCGTTACCCAGCGTGTTAACATCCGCCGCGAAGCTGGCCAGGCAGCCGCTGTGTGCGGAACAAACCGGGCAGGGCAACCTGCCCGTGCCGTGCATGGAGGAAAGTCCGGGCTCCACAGGGAAGGGTGACGGGTAACCCCCGTCCGCCGCGAGGCGAGGAACAGGGCCACAGAGAACGAACCGCCGATGGCCGTCCGGCTTGCGGCGCGCAAGCGTCGCAAAGTCTCCCTTGAATGGGAAGGGGGCGTGCGGGCGCCTCGATGAGAGGCGCGCAAGCGCCCGCGCAGTTCGCGCAAGCGAATTGCGGCGGATCAGGCAAGGGTGAAAAGGTGCGGTAAGAGCGCACCGCGCTCGTGGTAACACGAGTGGCACGGTAACCTCCACCCGGAGCAACACCGCATAGGCAAGCGATGACGCGTCCCGCCGAGCTTGCGGGTAGGTGGCTTGAGCCGGCCAGCGATGTCCGGCCCAGAGGAATGGCTGTCCACGACAGAACCCGGCTTACCGGCCAGCTTCACTTTTCCCGTTTCCGAAGTCCCATTGAACTCAGCCGTCGCCTGTTGGCGACGCATGGCCCGCTAATTGCCTGATTTTTAAGCATATTTAATTAATGCGCTACTTTCAGTACGCGCAATATCCCTTTGTTTTGATTGGTTTATTTCGGGATCGAAAAATCATAAAAACCGATGTCAACAAGTCACCGTAAGTCGTTGTCATTAAAAAGGAATTTCGAAATCCACCCCTTGACCCGCACCGCTCGCTTATTTATAGTGGGACAGAGTGGTAAAAAGTGGGAGAAAAGCCCGCCGGATTTCCGGTGAGCCTGTTCTCCCGGGCGCAAGGGGGGGAACCGTGTTTCGCGGGGTCGCACAACTCAATCTCGACAGCAAAGGCAGGCTCGCGGTACCCGCGCGCCATCGCGACTCTTTGCTCGAGCGTTGCGCGGGACACCTCGTCATCACTGCGGATGCCGACCGCTGCCTGCTGATCTATCCATTGCCCGACTGGGAACTCATCCAGCAGAAACTCGAGGGGCTGTCGAATCTTGATCCGCGCGTGCGCGAACTGCAGCGGCGCCTGATCGGTTTCGCCGTCGACGTCGACATGGACGGCGCTGGTCGCGTCCTGATCACCCCCGAACTGCGCCGCTACGCGCAACTCGAGAAAAACGTCGTCCTGGTGGGCCAGGGCAAGAAATTTGAACTCTGGAACGAGGAACGCTGGACGCAGCTGATCGATGGCGCCGGCGGCTTCGGCGCCGGCGGACTGCCGGCCGAACTGGAGAATTTTTCCTTGTGACGCAAGGCGCGCATGCCGCGGTGCTCGCGCAGGAAGCCATGGAGGCATTGAACATCCGGTCCGGCGGTGTCTACGTCGATTGCACTTTCGGGCGCGGCGGCCACAGCCGGCTGATCCTCGAGCGACTGGACCGGACGGGACGCCTGCTGGCCCTCGATCGTGATCCGGAAGCGGTTGCGGCCGCGCGTGCGATAGACGATCCGCGTTTCGTGATCGTGCACGGCGCATTCAGCCGGCTGGAAGAGGTCCTGCGCGGGGCGGGGGTGACGACAGTCGACGGCATCCTGCTCGATCTCGGCGTCTCGTCGCCGCAGATCGACGATGCACGCCGCGGTTTCAGCTTCAGGGCGGATGCCCCGCTGGACATGCGGATGGATCCGGGACAGGGCATCAGCGCCGCGCAGTGGCTGGCGATCGCAGACGAGGCTGACATCAGGGAGGTCATCAGGGATTATGGCGAAGAACGGTTTGCTAAACAGATTGCAGCAGCGATTGTTGCGGCTCGGGCGCGGGGACCTGTTGAGTCCACACGACAACTTGCCACGATCGTGGCAGAAGCCGTTCCCGCGCGCGAGCCACGCCAGGATCCGGCGACGCGCACGTTTCAGGCTCTACGGATTCACGTCAATAAGGAGCTTGAGGAGCTATCGCTAGTGCTGCCGCAGTGCGTGGCACTGCTGAAGCCGGGCGGGCGCCTGGTGGTCATCAGCTTCCACTCCCTCGAGGACAGGATCGTCAAGCGCTTCCTGCGCAGCGAGTCCCGCGCCGACAGCCTGCCGGCACGGCTGCCGGTGCGCGCCCGCGACCTGCCGCCTCCGCGCATGCGGCTGGTCGGCCGGGCACGGCGCCCCGGCGCCGCAGAAGTCGCGGTGAATCCGCGGGCACGCAGCGCGGTGATGCGTGTTGCCGAGCGTCATTCAGCGGGGGCCGCGTGAGCGTACGCCTCGCATTCATCCTGTTTGCCGCCCTGATCATTTGCGCCTTCGCGCTGGTCACTTCCCAGCACAAGGCACGCAAGCTCTATGTCGAACTGCAGAAGGAGCAGGTGGCGGCGAAGCAGCTCGAAGATGAATGGGGCCAGCTGCAGCTGGAGCAGGGAACCTGGGCAACACACGGACGGATCGAACGCATTGCCACCCGCGAGCTGGGCATGCGCCTGCCGCCTCCGGGCCGGGTCGAGGTGGTTCCGGCGGCGCGACCACAGGTGTCGCCATGAGGCCGTCGTCCGGGCGCGAGCAGTCGCCGAGCCTGCCCCGCTGGCGGGCAAACCTGCTGTTGCTGGTGATCGGTGCATGGTTCATCGGCCTTGCCGGACGGGCGCTGTGGCTGCAGGCGCTGAACGACGATTTCCTGCAGCGCAAGGGCGAATCGCGTTATTCGCGGGTCGTTGAAATCGGGGCCAGCCGCGGCATGATCGTTGACCGCAACAACGAGCCGCTGGCGATCTCGACACCGGTCGAATCGGTGGCTGCGAGTCCGGCTGATGTCGAGGCGGATCCGGCTGCACTGCGCCGGCTCGCGCAGCTGCTGGGCATGGGCAACGAGGAGTTGCGCGCGCCCCTGGCCGACACCCGGCGCGAATTTGTCTATCTGAAACGCCAGCTGCCTCCGGACCAGGCGGAGCGCGTGGTTCAGCTCGGCATTCCGGGCGTGTTCCTGCAGCGCGAACATCGCCGCTATTACCCGGCCGGCGAGGTGATGTCGCACATCATCGGCTTTACCGGGGTCGATGACAGGGGACAGGAGGCGCTGGAACTGGCCTTCGAGGAGACCCTGGCCGGAAAGCCCGGCAGCCGGCGTGTCATCAAGGACCGCCTTGGCCGCATAGTCGAGGACGTGGAAAGCATCCGCGTGCCGCAGAACGGCCAGCAGCTGCGCCTTTCAATCGACGCGCGCATCCAGTACCTGGCCTTTCGCGAGCTGAGGTCGGCGGTGGCTGCACATCGCGCGAAGGCGGGCGGCATTGTCGTGCTTGACGTTGCCACCGGAGAAGTCCTGGCGATGGCCAACATGCCGACGTACAACCCCAACAACCGCGGCAAGCTTGACGCGCAGCGCACGCGCAACAGGACCGTCACCGATCTTTTCGAGCCGGGTTCGACGCTCAAGCCGTTCACGGCGGCGGCCGCGCTTGAAGCGGGCCTGTTCAAGCCGGGGACCGTGATCCAGACGGCACCGGGCCAGCTGACCATCGGCAGCCGCACCATTCGTGATGCGCATCCGCAGGGTGCGCTGACAGTGGCGCAGGTCATCCAGAAATCGTCCAACGTCGGCACCGCGAAAATGGGTCTCGCCATGCCCTCGGAAATGCTGTGGGGCCTGTTCAGCCGCGTGGGCTTCGGCGCGCCGCCGCGGTCCGGATTCCCGGGAGAGGTTTCGGGACGGCTGCGTGCGCACAACACCTGGCGGCCGATCGAGCAGGCGACGATGTCCTATGGTTACGGCATCTCGGTGTCGCTGTTGCAGCTGGCGCGCTCCTACACCGTCTTCGCTTCCGACGGCGTGCTGTATCCGGTGACGCTGCTCAAGCGCGATGCGCCGGCGCAGGGCACCCGGGTCATTTCCGCCCAGACCGCGCTTGCGGTTCGCCAGATGCTCGAAATGGCGGCACAGCCGGGCGGAACGGCGCCCGGTGCGCAAGTGTCAGGATATACCGTCGCCGGCAAGACCGGCACGGCCCACAAGCTCGAAGGCCGTGGTTACGCTGCCAACCGCTATGTGTCGTCCTTTGTCGGCATGGCACCTGCATCGAGGCCACGCATCATCATCGCAGTCATGATCGACGAGCCTTCGGCAGGCCAGCATTACGGCGGTGCAGTGGCGGCGCCGGTGTTCAGCCAGGTGGCTGCCGGCACGCTGCGTTTCCTCGCGGTACCGCCCGATGCACCGGGCAAAACCACGATGCTGGCGCCCGAGGATGCGCCGCTGGTGCGGGAGGAAGTGTGACCGGCGTCGATGTCCATGCATTGCGCCGGCTCGGCGTGCACCGGCTGACGGTGGACAGCCGCGCGGTGCGGGCCGGCGATACTTTCATGGCCTATCCCGGAGAAGCCCGCGATGGCCGTGACTACATCGCCCATGCGCTCGCCAACGGCGCTGCATCAGTGCTGTGGGACAGCGCGGACGGCTATACATGGAACGCGCAATGGCGCGTGCCGAACCTCGGCATTCCGCGGCTGCGGCGGGAGGCCGGCGTCATCGCCGCCGAGATCTACGGCAGGCCCAGCGCACGGCTGTGGACAGTGGGCATCACCGGAACCAACGGCAAGACATCCTGCAGCCAATGGGTTGCCCAGTCGCTGACCCGGATGCGGCGCAAGTGCGCCGTGATAGGCACGCTGGGCAGCGGTTTCCCGGGAAGACTGGATGCGCAGGCCAACACCACGCCGGACGCAGTCTCGCTGCAGACGCGCATGCGCGGTTTCGTGCGGGCCGGCGCGCGCGCGGTGTGCATGGAAGTGTCTTCGCACGGGCTCGACCAGGACCGGCTGTCCGGCGTCGAGTTTGACGTGGCGATGCTGACCAATCTGACCCGCGACCATCTCGACTATCACGGCACGATGCGCCGCTACAAGGCGGCCAAGGCGAAACTCTTCCGCTGGCCGACGCTGAGCCGTGCCGTGGTGAATGTTGACGATGTTTTCGGGCGCGAACTTGCCCAGGGCTGGAAGCACCGCCGCGCCGAGCTGGTCGGTTACGGCTTCGGTGGCTCTGCCCGCCAGCGCAAATGCTGTGTACAGGGAAGGAATCTGCGGATCGGCCTCGACGGAATGGCTTTCGAGATCGCGTCGCCCTGGGGCCGGGGAAAGCTGCGCAGTCCGCTGATCGGCGCTTTCAACGCCTCCAACCTGCTCGGCTCCCTGGCGGTGCTGCTGGCAAGCGGCATGGACATGGAGCGCTCGCTTGCCGCACTGGAGAAAGTGCGCCCGGTTGCCGGCCGTACCGAAACCTACGGCGGCGGCGGCAGGCCGCTGGTAGTGGTCGATTATGCGCACACGCCGGATGCGCTGGAAAAAGTGCTGTGCGCGCTGCGCGCGATCGCGGGCGAGGGCCGCCTGTTCTGCGTGTTCGGTTGCGGCGGCAGCCGCGACCGCGGCAAGCGGCCGCTGATGGGTGCGGTGGCTTCGCGCCATGCCGACCAGGTGATCGTCACCAGCGACAATCCGCGCGACGAGGATCCGGCAGCCATCATCGCCGACATCGCCAGGGGCATGCGCGGTCCGCACCGGGAGGTCATCGACCGCCGCGAGGCGATCAGGGCGGCGCTCGCCGATGCACGGCGCGGCGACATCGTGCTGGTTGCGGGCAAGGGCCATGAAACTCATCAGGAGATCGGCGGCCGGCGCCTCAGGTTCAGCGACGCGGCGGTGGTTCGTGCGGCGCTGGCAGGGAGGGTCCGGTGATGACGCTGGCTGCTGCCGCGAAAGTCACTGGCGGCGAACTGCGCGGGGCCGACGTGAGCTTCGAGTCCGTGTCGACCGACAGCCGTGGCATCGGAAAGGGCGGGTTGTTCGTGGCGCTGCGCGGAGAGCGCTTCGACGGCCATGATTTTCTTGCCGCGGCTGCCGCCGCGGGTGCAGCCGCGGCACTGGTCGACCGTGCCCATGCGGGGACGGCACCGCTGCCGGTTGCCGCGGTGGACGACACTTCGGTTGCGCTGGGCGTGCTCGCCGCGCACTGGCGACGGCAATTCCGCCTGCCGCTGCTTGCGGTGGCGGGATACAACGGCAAGACCACGGTCAAGGAAATGATTGCAGCCTGCCTGCGCGCCGGATTCGGTGATGCAGCCGTGCTCGCCACGCGGGGAAATCTCAACAACCACATCGGTGTGCCGCTGACGCTGCTCGCCTTGCGCGGGACGCACCGCGCGGCGGTGGTGGAGATCGGCATGAATCATCCTGGCGAAACCGCGCAGCTCGCGCAGCTGGCGGCGCCAACGGTCGCGCTGGTCAACAATGCCCAGCGCGAGCACCAGGAATTCATGCGTTCGGTCGCCGATGTCGCCGAGGAGCATGCCAGCCTAATCAGGGCTTTGCCGGCGGACGGCGTGGCGGTGATCAACGGTGATGATCCGCACGCCGGCGTCTGGAGGGCCGCCGCTGCCGGGCGCGAAGTCCGTGATTTCGGACTCGGCGCCGACAACAGCGTGCGCGCACAGTGCCGGTTGCTGGCCACTTCAGTCAGGATGCAAGTGACGGTGCCCGGGGCGCAGGCCGAATTCGAACTGCCGCTCGCCGGCGAACACAATGCACGCAATGCTCTCGGCGCGATCGCGGCAGCCACCGCTGCCGGAGTGCCGCTGGCTGACTGCGCGGCGGCGCTGTCGCGCTTCGTCGCGGTCAAGGGGCGTTTGCAGAAAAAGGCCGGCCCGCGCGGATCAATCCTGATCGACGACAGCTACAACGCCAATCCGGATTCGGTGCGCGCGGCGATCGACGTGCTTGCGGGAATGCCGGAGCGCAGGCTGCTGGTGCTGGGCGACATGGGCGAAGTCGGCAGCCAGGGCATCGCATTCCACGAGGAGGTCGGCGCCTATGCGAAGCAGTCCGGCGTGCACGGCTTGTTCGCGCTGGGCGAGCTGGCGGCGGCTGCCGCGGCCGCCTTCGGCGACGGCGCCCGCCATTACAATCGAATCGAGGACCTGCTGGCCGACGTCGGCAAGGATCTCGGTCCGCATACGGCGCTGCTGGTCAAGGGGTCGCGTTTCATGCAGATGGAGCGCGTCGTGAGCAGATTCGAAGTTTCCGCCGAGGGGGCCTAGCCGATGCTGCTCGAACTGGCGCAATGGCTCGAACAGCATGTCCGCGCCTTCAACGTCTTCAACTACCTGACGCTGCGCGCGGTGCTGGCCTGTCTCACCTCGCTGGTGATTTCGTTCATCGTCGGGCCGGCCCTGATCCGCAAGCTTGCCGCCTACAAGATCGGGCAGGCCGTGCGCGACGACGGTCCGCAGACCCATCTCGCCAAGGCCGGGACGCCGACCATGGGCGGGGCGCTGATCCTGGTGTCGATCATCGTCACCACACTGTTGTGGGCGGATCTGAGCAACCGCTTCGTCTGGGTCGTGCTCTGCGTCACCGTCGGCTTCGGTGCAATCGGCTGGGTCGACGATTACCGCAAGGTCGTGCACCGCAACCCGAAGGGGCTGTCGGCGCGGGCGAAGTTTTTCTGGCAGTCGGTGCTTGGTTTCGGCGCCGCGGTGTTCATTGCCTACTCGACCAACCTGCCGGCGCAGACCGAGTTCATCGTGCCGTTTTTCAAGCAGGTCGCCTATCCGCTGGGCGCGATCGGCTTCATCGTGATGACCTACTTCGTCATCGTCGGTACCAGCAACGCGGTCAACCTGACCGACGGGCTTGACGGACTGGCGATCATGCCCACGGTGATGGTCGGCAGCGCGCTGGGCGTCTTCGCCTATGTCGCCGGCAACGCGGTGTTTGCCAAGTATCTCGGATTTCCTTTCATTCCGGGTGCAGGCGAACTCACCGTGATTTGCGGTGCCATTGCCGGCGCCGGACTCGCTTTCCTGTGGTTCAACGCATACCCCGCGGAAGTGTTCATGGGTGATGTCGGCGCTCTGGCGCTGGGGGCGGCGCTCGGAACGATCGCGGTCATCGTGCGCCAGGAAATCGTGCTCTTCATCATGGGCGGCGTGTTCGTTGTCGAGACGCTTTCCGTGATGCTGCAGGTGGCTTCATTCAAGCTCACCGGCAGGCGCATTTTCCGCATGGCGCCGCTGCACCACCACTACGAGCTGAAAGGCTGGAAGGAGAACCAGGTTGTCGTTCGTTTCTGGATCATCACGATGATGCTGGTGCTGATCGGACTGTCGACCCTGAAGCTGCGATGAGATGCCCATGCCGATGCCCGGAACATGCCACGCCAGCCTCTGCCGCGACGCCGGCAGTGCAGCGGCATTGCTGCGGCTGCGCCGCGATGGCGCGGAGGTGCTGCTGATGCTTGATCTGTCAGGTGCCCGGGTGCTGGTCCTCGGCCTCGGTGACACCGGTTTGTCGATGACCCGCTGGCTGCGCCGGCATGGCGCCGATGTGCGCGCCGCGGACACCCGCGCCGCGCCGCCCGCGGCGGAGGTCCTGCAGCGGGAATGCCCCGGCATGCCGCTGATGCTCGGTGGCGTGCCCGAGGACGAACTTGCGCGCGCTGACATCATCGCGGTGAGTCCCGGCATCGACCGTCGTCGCGGCCCGGTCGCGCTGGCCGCAGGACGTGGCGTGCCGGTGGTCGGAGACATAGAGCTTTTCGCACAGGCCTTTGCCGCGCGCAGCGACGCGCCACCGGTGGCTGCCATTACCGGCTCCAACGGCAAAAGCACGGTGACCGCGATGGCCGGGGAAATCTGCGCCGTCGCGGGCCGGCGGCCGCTGGTCGCGGGCAACATCGGCCTGCCGGTGCTGGATGCGCTCGGCGAAATCGAGGATGGCGCGGAGTTGCCGGGCGCGATCGTGCTCGAATTGTCGAGTTTCCAGCTGGAAAGCACGGCATCGCTGCGGCCGCAGGCGGCCACGGTGCTCAATCTCTCGGAGGATCATCTCGACCGTTATGACGGCATGCGCGAATACGCGGCCAAGGCGCGCATTTTTTCGGGTGACGGTCTGCAATTGCTGAATCGCGACGACGAGTGGAGCCGCGGCATGGCGCTGCCGGGCCGTCACCAGGCGACTTTCGGCCTCGATGCCCCGTCTGCGGAAGAGGACTGGGGGCTGGGTCATGCAGATTCGGCACTGAGGCGCGGCGCGGTTGATCTGGCTCCGCTCGATGTTCTCAGGGTCGCCGGACTGCACAACGCAGCCAACGCGCTCGCGGCAGGCGCGCTCTGCCGCGCCATCGGCATTGCCGACGAAGCCATTGTCGAGGGCTGGCGACGCTTCGAGGGATTGCCGCATCGTGTAAAAAATATCAATGAAATCAATGGGATATGTTTTTACGATGACTCCAAGGGTACCAATGTCGGAGCGACTGTCGCGGCGCTGACCGGGCTGCGCGGGCCGGTGGTGCTGATCGCCGGCGGCGACGGCAAAGGCCAGGATTTCACGCCGCTTGCCGCAGCGGCCCGCGGCAAGGCGCGCGCGATCGTGCTGATCGGCCGCGACGCGCGGCGCATCGCGGCTGCGGTCGGCGCTGGTGTGCCGCTGCTCCATGCAGCGGACATGGCGGAGGCGGTGGCGCTCGCGTTTGAAGCGGCAAAGCCGGGAGACGCCGTGCTGCTGTCGCCGGCTTGCGCGAGTTACGACATGTACCGCAACTACGTGCATCGCGCCGAGGTGTTTGCGGGGGCAGTGTCGGAACTGCAGCGGAGCCTTTCGTGAGCCAGTATTACGCCACCGTCAACCAGCGCGCCGCCGGCGCCGAATACGACAGCGCCCTGGTCTGGGTCACGCTGCTGCTCCTTGGTTTCGGCATGGTCATGGTGTATTCGGCATCGATTGCGATTGCCGAGGCGAGCCGCGGCACCGGCAACAATGCAGCGTATTACCTGACCCGGCATGCCGCCTACATCCTGGTGAGCCTGGTGGCTGCGGGCATCGTTTTCCAGGTGCCCCTGCGCGTCTGGCAGCGCGCTGCACCGCTGCTTTTCGTGCTTGGCATGGTGCTGCTGATGCTGGTGCTGATTCCGGGCATCGGGCGCGAGGTCAACGGCAGCCGCCGCTGGCTGCCGCTAGGCATTGTCAACCTGCAGCCTTCGGAGCTGATGAAGCTGTGCGCCGTGCTCTACGCTGCCGATTACACGGTTCGCAAGGCCGCGTTCATGCACAGCCTGCGCAAGGGTTTCCTGCCCATGGCCGGCGTGATGCTGCTGACCGGGGGGCTGCTGCTGCGCGAACCCGATTTCGGAGCATTCGCGGTGATCACCGTGATCGCGATGGGCATCTTGTTCCTCGGCGGCATGAGCTGGCGGCTGTTTGCCGGACTGATCGTGATGCTGGTGATCGGATTCCTGCTGCTGATCTGGACCAGCCCGTACCGCATGCAGCGGATCGTCGGATTCATGGATCCCTGGGCCGATCCCTACGGCAAGGGCTACCAGCTTTCGCACGCGCTGATCGCCTTCGGCCGCGGCGAGTGGTTCGGCGTCGGTCTCGGCGCCAGCGTCGAGAAGCTGTTCTACCTGCCCGAAGCGCACACCGATTTCCTGCTGGCGGTGATCGCCGAAGAGCTGGGTTTCGCCGGTGTGCTGGTTCTGATCCTGCTGTTTTCGTGGATGGTTGCGCGGGCTTTTGCCATAGGCCGCCTGGCAGCCGATCTGGGGCGCCCGTACGCTGCATTGGTGGCACAGGGCATCGGCCTGTGGATCGGCGTCCAGGTGATCATCAACATGGGCGTCAACATGGGCGTGCTGCCGACCAAGGGCCTGACGTTGCCGCTGCTGTCCTTCGGCGGCAGCGCGATCCTCGCCACCTGCTGCGCGCTGGCGGTTCTGCTTCGGGTCGACTGGGAAAACCGGCAGCTCGCGCGAGGGTTCACGGTATGACGCGCGCAGACTTTACAAAGGTTTTGCTGGAAGCGATGGGCTGCCGGTTTCGGCGCAGCCACAACCGGCAGATGCAACGGGGGTTCACCGTATGAGCCGCACCATCCTGGTCATGGCGGGCGGTACCGGCGGGCACATTTTTCCTGCGCTAGCCGTTGCCAACGTGCTGCGCGACCGCGGCTGGCAGGTGGTGTGGCTGGGCGCGCGCGGCGGGATGGAGGAGCGGCTGGTGCCGCCCCGGGGTTACGCCACTGAATGGATACGTTTTGGCGGCGTGCGCGGCAAGGGCTTGTTGCGCAAGCTGCTGCTGCCGGCAGCGCTGTTGGTGGCCTTCTGGCAGAGCGCTGCCGCGATATTCCGGCACCGTCCCGACGTGGTTCTCGGGATGGGCGGCTACGCGTCT
>FWPV01011857.1_pt1 | contig 13354 bp, 17 predicted proteins | sample 2228371 | NCBI WGS metagenome assembly FWPV01 (sample SAMEA103939776, study PRJEB20133) | metagenome | reverse complement strand
AGTTTCGTGATTAAATTCATTATCGATGTCGATCATTATATAATGACTGACCCATTTACGTAATTTACCGTTCCAACGGATAAGCGTAGAGCCGATAGAGAGCTGATTTTTCTGAGCAGCTAATAGTGTACTAGCAGCCACTGATTGATTACTGTAAGTGACAGTCTGAATTTTATCTTTATCAGTTGTAGCTAGTAACCCTATACCTGGAAGTCCCAGATCATGCATCCATGCTTTTAGTGTCGGAGTGACTTCGACTTCTTGAACATTATATCCCAACCAAGTTATCGATTCAGTATTTTTGAAAACAGATCCTTTATAAAATTTAGATCTATCGGGTTTCATGTGGTGCCTCCTATTTCAGTAATACCGTGGTGATTTAATTGAAACTGGAGCAATAGATCATAATCAGGGACTTCAGCATCATGAGAGATGATCCAGAGATAACGAGCCGGTAAGGAGTTTAACCACTCCATAATTTCTGATCTACTTTGACGATCTAGTGTTCTAAAAGTCTCGTCAAACGCTATAAACCCAATTCCTCCGAGGAGTTGTAGTATTTTCTTCAACAAGTATAAGTCAGCTATAATACGTTGTCCTCCTGAGAGGGAATCATAATCGATATAATGTTCTCCTACTTTCCGGAGTAGTGAGAAATCTGGTTCCAGCTCGCCTGAACGTTTTATACGGTAAGTCTTTATTTGCCAATCTTCTTCAGATAGTTGCTGTGAAATCGCTTCCATCACTTGGTGTAATATCGGAGATTTAGGCGAGACGTAAGTTATATAACGCTCTACTTGAGATAGTTGTAGCTGATGTGTAGATAGTTCAGTTTCCAATTCGATTTGAGTAGCTTTCCAAGACTGCATGGCTTCTCGCATGGTCTGGATCTCATTGGCTAGCTGCAGATAACTAGATTTCTGTTTAGATTCCTGCTCTAATTGAGAGATCTGACTCTCTAACTCAGAAAGTTTAGTTTCTAATAATCCAGCACCAGATTTTAGTTGTTGGATTTTTTGAAGTTCTTTGGACAACTTTTGAGTATGATCTTCAAGGAGTTCTCGTTTTATCTCTTTCTTAACTGGTTGACGACAAAGTGGACAGATTTCGTCTTGTAGATGAGTGAGGATATTTTGGAGCTCTGTGACTCTAGTTTTAGAAGATCTGATCTGAGCCGTGATAAGGTGGTAAGTTTGCTGTTCTTGTTTAAAATATGTACGAAGTTGATGTAGTTGTTCATTTAATCGAGTTACTTCCTTCTCTGAGAGTTCTAAGCCTGAAGGCCAGCTAGCTTCCAGACGCTGCAATAATGCTTCAATTGATTAAGGCAAGTTTCAAGCCGAGCTTTTATTTTAGACCGTTCACTGAGTGCTAGATTGTAAAGATTTTGTACAAGGTCTAACCCGAATATTTTAGCTACCCATTCAAGTCTTTCTCGTTGAGAGAGTGGAGCCATCAATCCGAGTCGGAACTGTGTAAATATTCCTAATTGATCAAGCCAAGGTATCCATGGGAAGATCTCTTCTAGTTTTTGTTCTTTATTTCGGAGAGAAGCAGAATCTAATTCTTGTTCTTCACACCAGATCTTTAGATAATTTTTAGAATTATATCCTCGCTGGATCTTATAGTGATTTCCATTGTAGTATAATTCTAAGATTACATACATTTCCTCAGCGTTTTTCCTAACAAACTCTGCTCCAGTTCTAGCACCAAGTAACGCATAGCGTAACGCTTCTAAAAATGAGGATTTTCCAGCTCCATTGTTTCCAGTTAGTAACCAGACTCGTTCTCCATTAAAGGTTATTTCTGCATCTGAGATAGAACGGAAATTATGGACTACTAATCTGGTGAGTTGAAAGTTTAGATCTGGATTTTGTACTTTCTGAGGAAGTTGACTGAAAAGTTGAAAATGAAGCGATTTGAGTTCTTCCGGTAGATGTTGTTGGAGCTGTTCTTGTAGATCCCAATTGGTACGGTCTAATTGAATTTTCCAATCTTCTTTAACAATATCATTTCTACGTTTACGATAGAAGATGCGATTTTCAGTATCAAAATAATCTTTATCACCAAGTCGGAGTTGTAGGAATTTCCATTGCTTCTTGTCTCCAATATAACCTGCTTCTAGCCGCTCTAAAGCCCCTGATTTAGAGTCGTATAACACTACCCCAGCACTGGAGTCTGAGAAAGTATGATGGATAGGTGGGCCTGGTATGTAGATGTTGTCTACTTTTTGAAACTGATGGATATCACCGATGAAAGCGATTTTACCAGGCATGGATCGAGGGTCATAACCTTCCGAGGCAGCTATCTTTCCAAAACGAGCACCTTTTACAGATCCGTGACTTAACAGGATGTCTGCTTGGTGGTCTAAGGAAGGCCATTCATGGTCCGGATGCCAACCAAATCCATAGATCTTATCATCTCCGATGGTAATCCACTCATGGTGAAGGTAATGGACGTCTGAACTGATATAAGGCAATATCTGCAAAAGGGATTGACTTTTTACTTTATCGTGTTGTAATTGACTTCTTGCATCTAGATCATGTTGTCCATGAACTATGACAACTGGACAAGGTAATTTGTTTACAAATTCAATAGCTAATCCCAAGACTTCTGGAGCTGGAGTAGAGACATGAAAAAAGTCTCCACCTACTAAGATGGCATCCAGGTCGTAATAGCTTACCAGCTCAGACCACCATTCACTTACCCATCGAAATTGATCCAATCTGAAATTAGGATAGATTGAATGGGCAATAAAGTTATGAAGATGTAGATCAGCTGTAACAAGATATCTCATAGTAATTATCCGATATTATGACTCAAGGGATCTACCCGCTTAGACTTCTCAGTTTAAGCGGGTAGAGAAGATAGTGCTTAAGAAGAGAGGCACTCAGCCAAGAAATCGCATTTCAGACAACGAGTGTCTGACGTATCAGCTTGTGTAAAACAAGTCGGAACTCCTTTCTCAGTCAATTCATAAGTGAATCCATCCTTAGTGATGACTGTTCCAGCTAGATTAGCGCTTTCGCTTACGTCGGAAGAGGACTGAGTTTTAGCTTTAGCTTTGAATTTTGAGCTAGGAGAAGTGGTTTTTGATTTTGGCGAAGCTTCAGATTGATCATTATCTAGCCTGAGCGCTTCTTCAAACTTCTCAACTGCTTCTAGATACTCATCATGATCAGGTTCCCACTCTTCTTCAGTATTTATGCCCAATTTGCTGAGATCAAACTCTTTGAGCTGTTCCGGAAGCTGTGGTGGTTTATATTGAGCCATGGACAGTGTCAGCGCCGTAGAACCTTCACGTCCAGGGATATAATTCAATGCAAGTCGGAAGGAAGCTACATAAGGATCAAAGATATTAGCTAAATCGCTTTCAGGGACGTCACTATCAGACAGAATATTTTTGATACTCAGCAAAATCTGCTGATTCGCACGTGTACCCCTCAGATAGAAGAGATGAGGTTGTTGCAACTTGATACGTTCTTCATCATTCTGCACTTTCTGTACAATGAACATCATCTTGGTCAAGAGTCGCTTATCATATTTCCAGAGCTGTCCTTCACGAATGAGTCCACTTTCCTTAGCTTGAGCGAGGAAACGTTCAATAGGATTGTTGGGATAATAACGATAATAACGAGAACGGATTTGTCCTTCTACCAGAAGTGGGAGCCGATAAAACCAGCCTGAAGAGACTAGATCTCCTTTACTATCACTGACGAGTTTCCCTTGATATTGATTTTCTACAGTAAGAAAATGACTTACATACCAATTGTCAGGATTATCGTCTCGCTTCTCTTTTACTTCATGACGCTCTAGAGCCTGTTTGATCTTGGAAAGGTCTGCCATATGTTCTTTCATCTCCTTTCATTAGCAGTCTCGACTGCTGATTAAACTATACTTAAACTATCGAAACATGGTATCGTTAATCGATTATTTAGGGACTACGATATATTGATCACTGATCCAAGTCCCTTTTGATAATGAGAAAGTAGCTACAGGGATATAGATCTCATGTTTAGGTATCTGATATAAGCAAACAATAGAAATATCTAAGATTTTGATATTATAACCTAATTTTATTTCTACTTCATCTTCTGGTACCAATGGTTGAAGTGGATGATTTTTTATTTTTAATCTAGGATTTTCTATAAGTTTGAGCATCATGTCAGGTATATCTCGCTTAAGTGAATTCCAAAAGTGTTCAGTAGTAAGATAAGCGTGTTCTTGAGAAAGAGTTAATCCGTCTGTAAGGGTAAACTGTTTTGGGTTAGAAGAAGGCTTAGCCAGAGAGAGAAAGATATCATGATTACTATCGGGATCTAACGTCCAACTAAAAGCTCTGTTCTTTTTATTAAAGCTCAATTTAGATAATTCTAGCCTAGGAAAATTTTCTCTGAGTTTATCTAATATTTCTTCTTTATAAGTCATAAAACCTCCTTATTAAAAAACACGATGAATGATTTGATCATTTTTCAAGATACCTACAGGTACCCAACCAAATGGTAATTCTACACCTAGATAGATAGTTTGACCATCATTTCTAGCAATAAGATTTCGTTGTTGTCCAAAAACTAAAGCAGAAAAGCCTGATGGTTGACCTTTAGAGAGTCTATATAATTCATGGCTTATATATAGACCTTGAAAATGATTACTTACACTATCTTCATAACAAGCTATATAGAGTTTTAGAGGCTTTTTAGTAGCGACATAGGTGTAGAGTTGATTACTCCAGACATAATCAAACTTGTTAGGATTAAGATTATGATACTGGAGAAGCTCAGTAAGATGCTCTCGCTGATAAGCTTTCTGATAAGATGATAATTTATCCATAGGTAATTAGTCTAAACTGTATTGAATTTTTTGAACCAGAGATTCCAGAGTTGGAGCAGTAACTTAGAGTGTGAATTTAACTGAGAGATCATCTGTGGGAGTCTAGTTAATTCTTCTTTTTGAGTCTTAAGACGTTCTTCCCATATAGTCTGAACTTCATCTAACATCTTCTGGTAAGATAAAAGTGTCCATTGATTTACAGTTTCTAGGTCTTGACTAGAAGTAAAACGCGAGATATCCGGAAATGAAATTACTTTACCAGAACAGGCTTTTAAGAGAAACTCTACTTCACTAGGTTCTAATCGATTTATCATCCATAGGAGTGGAATAGGCCAAGTACTATAAGCTTGTAACAAATAAGGAGCCCGATTTAGATAATCTGCTACAGCTTTATAAGGAAGAGTTTTCCATAATGGAAAAGCTAGATCTACTAGATAATCATATGAAGTCCCTAAAACTTTTATCAAATTGGTTCTATGTTCTTCCAGTTCATGATACCAACTCTCTATGAGAGCTAACAGCGCTGCTCGGTAGATAGGTTGTAATAACAGAAATCGATGTATAAAATCTTCATTAAGTTCTGCTGTAGGAGTAATCTCTGTATCCTCTGGGATAGAATCTCTAAAATAAGGAGCTGTTTTAGTTTTATACATCTTTAGCACAGCTATGTGTGTAGCTCGTTCTGGATCTGTTGGAAACAGATTATAGACTTCCATGAAAGAATCTTCTAAGCGCTCCAATTTCCAATCTGCATCTATAAAAGGCAATACGCGATTAAACTGTACAGTGATGAGATCATTGTTACCAGTGGGAATAGTTATCCCGTTGGGTGACGCTTCAGGAATTTTAGTGGAGTCTTCGATTGAACACGATTTAATAAGTCTTATGACTCCTGGAGAGACTGACGTCCATTCTTGCTCTTTATAAATGATAACTGACTCTTGTGAAAGAATATCGATCAGAAATTTATAATCTTCATCTTTAGTTGCTTGATTTGGGAGTCTGTTAATCCAGTTCCAGAGATCGTCCAGCGTTATGTCTAAACTGTAGAGATTATCTCCTATAGATTTCCAGACTCCCCAAGACCATTTGAAATCCATAATTTATCCTGTCATGTTAACCTCTCGTTAAGAACCTGATATTTTCTGGACGAGTTTTACCTTTCTCTTTTTCTGTGAGAGTTTCAAGGAATTTATCATATGACCAGTTAGTGGATTTAAGATAGAAATCCCAAGATTTGTAATTCTGGTCATAGACTACTGCAGCTTTTGCTTTAGCTTCATATAGCACTGGCAAGAGAACTTCATAAAGGTATTGAACTCTAAAGCGATCAGCAGTAAGTGCTTGTAGCTCTTTGAATGAGATCTCTAGATTGTCATCCAATTCAGGGTAACGGATCCGCAAGAAACTCCACTCTGGTGCCAATCGTTCTATGAGTTGGAAACTAGTAGGATAATGCTCTGGATCAGGATTTTGGCTAACGTAGAGTAGATAGAGCCCATTTGAGGATCTCCTGATAGTAAAATCATACTTGGGCCATTGTGTCGGGAGTTCAAATTCTACAACTTCTCCCGTAAGATTTAGATGAGCATTCAAAATATAATAAGCGATTGCAAATCCTTTAGATACATCAGTCCTTTCAATACGATAAGAATATTCTTTTAGAGAGAAGTAATTTTCATATAATCCATGATACCACATGAAATCTGGAGCATATTGCATTATATGATCCAACGCATGATCAATCCTGATCTTCTTCATTAAGCTTCTCCTTTCTTGTCAACCATGATAGCTACATCGTCTCTCAGATTTAATCCATCTGCACTAGTTTTCTTCAACTGTTCTTCAACCAGTGCTTTCATGATATCTGGATCAATAGGGACTCCAAGGTGGAGCAAAAACTGCAGGATGTATTCATGAGCGGGTACCAACCCCATCACCAAACCATTTCCACCGCAGGCTCGACAAGATGTATTGTTAGCATCTGGGATGATCAAGGATGTATTCCTGTTTGATGATTTCCCTTGACACACTGGACAGGTATCTACCATAGTCATATATACTCCAGGTTTCGGTTTCTGATTATTCATAATAATCCTCCTAATTTACTAAACTTGCCTTATAGTATAGTTACAGTAAGTTTGATCGGCTCCCTAGTTTTAAGAGACTAGGGAGCCTCTGACTCAAAGATTAAAGCGATTAATCGTAGATAGGCATCTGACGATCAGACCAGAAGTTCTTAAATTCTTTCCAGGTGTAATGACCAGAGCTTGCTTGAGCAATCATGATGTTAGATCCATAGTCTTTAGTAGACCATGTCCAAAATGGAATACTCTGTCCATACAACCATCCAGCTGTCAAGCTGGCCAGCACGCATCGATCGTCAATGCAGATCCAAGTGGGTCGTTCATAGTATATCAATAGTTCTAATATACCCTTTGTTGAAGCCATCCGCTCAAAAGAGAGGTAATTCATATCGAAATTATTACTTAGTTGATCGAGTAGTGACTTATCTTTCTTCCAATGCAACATCCAGTGACCTTTAGCTTTGTGTCGGAGATATTGATGATACACATTACAGATTAGTGTATCTTTCCGATAAGAGCGCCAGACTTCTTCCAGTTCATCTACAGAGACCACCAATGGTGTAATCGATTTCAAAAATGCTAGATAAGATTCAGCGTCTGAGAAAGGTTTTGGAGTCTGAAGTGGTTCTTGGTAGACTAACATAATAGATCTACCAAGTGAAAGTCCATATCCTACTTCCCAAAAGACGCCTTGATCTGGATCAAAGGGGTTATTAGAAGATACCAGTGCTACGATCCAATCTGAATCTTGAATTGCTCTCACATTTCTAGAGAAGATGAGTGGGGCTAATTGAGCACGCTGCTTGGGATCAGGATTAGATTCTAGATCAGGGCTGAGTGCAAAGGGATCAATAATCTGAACATTGTCCGACTTAAGCGTCTCAAGGAGCTTGTTCTTAAGATCGTCATCAGTTTTTGGTGGGTGAGCGACATAGACTAGTTTTACATATTCATCCATCAACATGGCCATTCCTCCTTAACCATTCTTCGTAGTATTCCGTAATCCGAGAAGAACCGAGTTCATTCAAGCGATAATCTACTAACTCCTTTCTAGGATCCCACAAAGGACAAGGTATGCCGTTCTCTTTTCCTTCCAAACGATTTTTAGCATCAGCTACATATTTACAAGCCTCCTTTGACCCATGACAAGGAAGTCCAGCGATCCAGTCTTCATAATGCTCTAGAGGTTTCATGAGTTTTTGCCAAAGTTCATAGTGAGCGATCCAACAGTGCCTGACTCCTACGACTTTATCCCAATAAGACTTGGAGCTCATGATGGCTATTCTGACTGGAGTCTTGGCTGGTTTAGTAGGAGCAAGATACTCTTGAGACCGAAGATAGAAATCGTCCCAGATTTGCCACCCCTGGTGTCGAACCATCTGGAATCTCAATGACATCGGGATCTCTGCTACTCGGAAGATCATACCAGATTGTTCCAGATACGTATCTTATGCAGGGACTTCAGGGAGTTTATAAGGCTTGAATTTCAAGTTAGCTAAATCGATTTTAGCAGAATCAGCAAGGGACTGCACGAGTTTCTGAACATAAGGATGAGGATGTTCTCTCAATGTCAAAAGCATGGAAGCTAACACTCTATAAGGAAATGCCATTACAAACTGAGCTTTAGTGGCCATAGGCATCTCGATCCTAGCCCAATCCCAATGGATCTCTTTAGAGCGCTTATAGAAATAAGCTACTTGTTCTTTAGCAAGTTCTAAAATATCGCTCGGAAAGTCAGGATCAAGCTCTACATTCTCTACATAGATCCTCGAGTTGGAACTCCAGAGAAAATAAGGACGGAAAGAAACCAAGAGTTCTCTGGCAAAGACGGAAGCTTCGATCCGGAAAGCTAGAAATCGGAGATCTTGCAGAGAGAAATCCATCTCTAATACTTCATTCCAATCGATCTCATCTTCTGTAAGAAATGGCCTGGAAACTAGCCATCCGGTCTTTCTAACATCAAGTTCTTGTAGGAGTTCTACTTTCATCGAGGATCCTCCAGGAAGTCATTAAGTTCTCTGAATGATTTTATCCGATCTTTTGGAAGCGCTATAAAAGGCTTACCAGAACCTCGGACATCGATATGTTGGATATCTGGGATTACACGAAATCCAGCTCGTGAGATTAAAGATAGTATCCATTCATATTCTGATTTCCATTGACTTTCTTTCAAGTTAGTGCCAACATAAATAGTTAGATTTGGAGATACCAATTCCCAATGATGGAAAGTTTTCCAAGCTCTTTCCCAACCGTTATGATCTCTATATGTCCAGACAATCGGAAGTTCAAACCAATAAGCCAAGACTGCTGTGTAGAAAAATCCACTGAAAGGAAAGTAGATCTCCTGACTCTTTCCAGAAGTCTTGGCTTCTAACCAAAGCGAGTGATCCTTATGCAGTGCCAAGATATCAGGTCTATACCTGATAAACCAACTCATGGTATCAAATCGATTCCAGAGTTGACTATAATCTTTACGATCCCAGATCTCATGATAAGTATCTGTTAGGACTGTATATCCTAACTGTTTTAATCTAGCATTAAGATCTGTCACAAAGTTCTCATGTGGATCAGATCGTTCTCTAAATCTAAGATTTGGTTTGCTCTGCATACCAAGCCTGCCATTCTTCAGGAATTTCGTTCAAATATTTCTTCCAGAGTGAGACCACTTTCTCTTCAAGCGCTTTTCGATCTCCGAGAAACGAATAAAATCTATCTTCACGTCTGGTATGACGTATCATGTGACAGTTTGTACAAAGTGGTACACACCACCAAGCTCCTGGAAGTTTATGAGTCCTTGGAGCAGTTCCACCTAATTTCTTAGAAGGTGGTTTAACATGATCTACATCATTTGGATTTAAGGTGGTTGGTACTTTCCCACAATGGAGACAAGGTTCCGACCACTTTAGCGATTTGTAAAAAGAAGAAAGTTTATTGTTCATGATCGATTTTATGCTCCACTTCCGGAGCACCATGGAGCGCCATCCAGATTTCTTTGACCATCTCTGCTGGTGCATTATTGACGAATTCAGAGATCCATTCAATGTAAGCGATTGGAGAGATCTTAGACTCATTAACAATACTCCGGAGACGAGTCAGACTCCGCTCGAAACTCGAATGGACAGACTCTGGTAATCTTAGTGTCTTAAATGGCTCTCGTAGCGGGATCTGTCTGACAGCTGCTTTGACTTCTTCTAAAAGTCTCCGAGAGCTGAGAACTCGTGCACGTTCCAACCAGTGAGCTGCTTGATCTACTGGTAATTGATTTACAGCAATGGTATGAAGTTTAGTCATGCCATATGGTTCGAGGTCGTTAAGATTATATCCAGCTTCTAGAACCCAATATTTATATACGCGTACATAGTTATTCCATTGGGTTTTCTTGATAGCTTCTTTATACCCCTGAGATTCCAGCATCTCGGCTAGCTGTTCATAGTCTGCAACTTGTGAGATCTGATAAACGATTCTAGCTAGCTGCAGATCAGATTGACGACGAGTCTTCAGATATTCCAAAAGTGGATTGAGATCGATTTCAGACATGTTTTACTCCTATATTTAGTTAGACTCCAGTAGATCCAAATCCTCCCACACCTCTATCAGTTGGGAAAAGATTATGCCAATCATTCCACCCATCTGGATATATATGGAAATCAGGTGGTAAGATAGTCTGGACTATCCGTTGATTTGCTTTCAGATAGATCGCTCCAGTTGTGTCAGTCTCCAGTATATTTTTTACATCAGGTTCTTCCGGAGAAAAGAGATATGGATGAATCCTATAGATTGCATGCCATTCACCACGATAGTCTGGATCAATAACACCCCCTCCCAACGACAGCCAAGCATAATAAAGCGCCATGCTAGAACGTTCCTGTAAGATTACAGGAACTTCTAGTGCTGACTTTATACCTAGCGGGATCTTTATAACTTTCTTCCACTGACCATTTGCCTCTCGGAGTAGGATACGAACTCTAGAGCTCAGATCATAACCATTTCCAGGATAACTCTGTTGTAGATAACGTTTATCGTTATTGTATAAGCAGAGGTAGTTAGCTTGACCTGATCCGTCTTTATCAATCGGGTTCGTATACCAAGACATAAAGACTCCTTTTATTAGTCGTTCACGTTAGAGACTGTATCTAACGGGTTGGAGAGGTCGAAAGGAAAATCTACCAGATGGCCATATCCATGTTGTCTTAACCAAACACCAACTATCGGAGAACGACGCAACATAAGTTTCAATGCGTCTTTCAAAAGTACCATGTCTGAAGCAGACAATTTGTCGAGATCTACTGGAATCTGTTTCCGGTCATTATCACGAGAGATCTCCAGGTTAAGTTTGCCGTTATGATCCAGATAAAGTTTAGCGAGGGACTGTTGAGTTGCAAGCGTACTGGTTTGTAACATATATTTATCTCCTAAACTATTAAACGTCTAAGCACGACGAAGTGGAATAAAGTATGTACCATTGGATATACCAATTACATTTAGTTGACCTTCGTATCTTACGAAATACCAGTCTTTATCTAAGAGCAGATTAAATAGTCTTGGCAATCTACTATTTGTATATCTATCTTTCATAAGAACTCCTTCCATATGAGATATGCGGAGATGGATCGGTAGAGTCAAAACAGCTTCTAACCAGATAGAACCAGTTATATTATGATCTGTAAATTCTAACTCTAATCTAGGTAATCGCTTCTCTTTTAATACGAGTTTGACGCCGTTACGTTTACGAACGATATCATAGCTGAACTCTCCTAGTTTATTATTCCCATCCCAACCGAGTGTATGCAGATACTCCATCCAAGTCATCAGACCTCCTGAGATCTACTTGTTTAACCAATACTTCAGCCTCCTTAAAAATCTGTGCTGCTTCTGATTCATTCCATCTAGCTAAAGAATAAAGATAATAGACTTGACTAATACCAGCTTGTACAATCGCTTGTGCACAGGATGAACAGGGATAATGAGTAGTGAAAAGATAATACCCACGTACGGTCTCACGAGCTTGTAAGATAGCATTTAGTTCAGCATGGATGGTATATTTCAGTCTAGTCTGACGGTCATTCAGTCGATTTACATCATCGACAATACCACGAGGGAAACCATTATATCCGACTGAGACTATCCGATTTCCTTCTGAGATGACTGCTCCAACTTTGGTGCTCGGATCTTTAGACCAATCAGAGATAAAAACTGCTAGTGCCATTAGTCTTTGGAGCCACTTATCAGAGAGTTCAACCATATATCCTCCCAATGAGGTAAGGCTTGATCTGAGAACCCGAAAGCTATCCACTCTTTAGATCTATCTTTGATGTGATATTTATAGGCAATAGACCATGTCCAATCTATATCATTTAATCGATAATATTCTGCAATAGCATCTTCAGTTAACTTGACCATATTGGTAACATCTTTATCTCGGTTAATACCAAAGACTAATATCAACCCTTGACGAATAGGAGCTAAACTATATCGCTGTACTTGTAATGTTTTCTTTATCTGGTCTTTGTAGACTCTAGCTTCTGGTTGGAGATAAAGATAAGGTCTACCGGATTTGGATATTCCTGGTCGAAGATAAGTGTTAGATCCAAAGATCTTATTCACATAGATCTGATAGAGTTCCACAAAGACTAAAAGCAATTAATTCAGATTTTCTGCTATCGCTGAATCTACATTAGTCTTTAACTGGCTACGAGTTTGATTTCGGAGTTGATTAATAAACTCATTTAAGATGATCTTTTTAGGATAAAACACTCCAGTAGGAAACAAGAAATATCCTTCAGAGGCTACAGGCCCTCTTCGGTTCTTGACAATGGAAATCTTCCCTTGGTGATAGTTCAGATCTTGCAGATTTCTACCAATTGTGATAATAAGATCTGCTACAGCTTGCTTCCTAGAAGACTCTGCAAGTGCTTGAAGCGGTACTTCTTCCAGACTCCAAAATTCTGGTTTTATCTGTGAGCCTACTAACACAACTCTCGGGAGCTCATTCTTTGGTCTTGCCAGACCTGCAAGCGCTTCATAGACTTCATTTCCCCGCTCATAGAGTGCGTCTGAATAGGCACGGAGGTTAGAGTCGTAATCTACGATTACCATGTGTATATGTTCTGGGATACTCTGAATAGTCTTCCGGATATCTTCTACGGTGATCTTTCCAGGAGCATCTACTTCTAAGTAGATATTATCCAAGATAGGTTTAGCTTCTTTATGTAGCTTCTCAAAATTCTGTAAAATCGATTTAGTGGAGTATGCTTGATAAAACGGATGTTGGAAGAAAGATTGTGGTTCTTCTTGATAGTGTAGGAGTATAGCTGGATCTTTGATCCAAGCTTCTCGCGTATGCCAGACTGCTAGCAACCTTGCTATCAAGTCTGTGAACATCATATCTCCCAAGGCTATATATAACACTCTATAACCTAAACTGGCTGCATGAATAG
>FWPV01005968.1_pt1 | contig 13359 bp, 10 predicted proteins | sample 2228371 | NCBI WGS metagenome assembly FWPV01 (sample SAMEA103939776, study PRJEB20133) | metagenome | reverse complement strand
GGATTCCATTACAATATGTCATATTTCAATTGATAAATTGCATAAATACTGGAAAGAAATTAGCGACAATGATAAGTAAGATCATTTGTCAGCATTTATATGCATAATTATTACCCTAAAATATGAATTGGACTCTTTGCGGAATATTAACTATTCTAGTAATTAGCTTTAAGGCGTATTATATTCAATTCGCCATAGCTTTGTTGATTTAGCTTCCATATATATTTTAAACTCTTCTACCTGAGTTCCTACCAGCTTATCATCAAAAAGATCGTAAATATCTCCAGCCTTTGGCAATCTTACAGTCCTTTCGCCACCATCATTGACTGATAATGCTAATAATGACTTATTCGCATATACAACATCCTGAGTGTCAACATATAAATGTACACCAGCAAGCCTGGCAAAATCCCTTAATAATTTTGAAGGAATATTTGGTGCAGACGAATATATCGATGTCCAGTTATCATATTTTTTTATGACTAATCCTGGAAGGTCATGATCAACTATTCTTCCGAGAATATCTCCACTATTTTCTGATGCAAAAAATATAGGACCGACTTTAAGATCGGTTCCATAAGTTATTCCCTTATTTATTGGTTCTAAAATACCATTGGTTTGAATTACAGAAACTTTAAGTGGTGACTCTTCAACTTTATAATCGATGTCTATGCCTGTCAATTGTTTCATAGCATACACATCTATTTTGCTATTTTTAATGAAGCCGGGTGCATAAATCCAGATTGCAATATGACCATTACGCTTGATCACTCTATCTATTGATTCCCTTTGTTTCTGTGTTGGAGCAAAACAATTCACGAACACATACATTTTATGCTCAGGCATGGACTCTATATCATCAAGAGAATAATATGAAAATGGCGCGCCAACTCTCCCTAACTCTGGTATTTGAAGTAGTATTAAAGGAATGCTGATCTTATTCCCAACCTGCATATAAGCCAAACTAGCATCATCCACAATGAGTGCAATTTCACTAACAGGAGTTCTATCTAATTCTATACTTTCATCTGCAATTTTTTTCATTTTACTGATTTCTGCGAGCATCTTTTCGTCATCATACCATCCTCCGCCCATATCAAACCACCACATTCCACATGCATTACATATAACATTTGCAAATTCGTTTCTTTGCATTGCAATGCTCTCTTCACGAGTCGCAGTCTTGCCCCATTGTCCCAGCGGTCCTTCAGCAAGGTATGTTCTAATGTCATTTTCATCAAACCACATCTTTTTATGAATTTTAACAGAATCTGTTAAAGACATAAAATGGCTGTAACCACTCCCTAACTGCCTGAAAGCATAGCTTGTGGGACTGGTTATAAAATCAATATTTGGTGAATTCAGGACTTTTTGAAGTGCAAGATGACCAGCGTTCTGTTGACGTTGTTCACCAATAAGCTGTAAAACATATCCGTAAAATACACCAACTATAGCTCTGCGATTGGTTTCTTCCTTGATTACTCTAGCAAAATAATCTATTGTTTTTGCAACAAGGTCCGAAGTATAGAGATAAAAATCTATAACATGCATTTCTTTTTCTGTATCTCTAAAGGAAAGCAATCCACTATTCTGCCTTTCAGATTTTGTAGGTATCATAACACTCTCAAAAGTAATCTGTGGGTCATTCCATGCTTTACGGAGTTCATCAACGCTGTTATATTTTTTCTTTAACCATTGCCTGAATGCTTCAAGATTAGGTTTACTATAATCTGCCCACTGGTCTTCATTACTTCCCCACATCATCCATTCTTCTGTTGTTCCTGAAGCAATATGATAGCCGATTATCCTATCAGCATAAGGAGATGATTTTATATATGATATATACTTTCTTATTGCATCTGCGGTATCGCGTCGCCATATTTCAGATGCCCATGAAGGAACCCTTTTATCTCCCGGATGGTGATAAAAAGGAACGGGTTTGCCATCTCCTGGATCTACTGTTACAAGCTCATCTGGATATTTTGCATCCCACCACCTTGGAGAATGTAAATATATTCTAGGGAAAATATATGCTTCTGGATCCGCCTCCAATATCATATTTACTCTTGCATCAAGATTGCTATAATCATATTTATCAGATTCGATCCATGTCGTGGGTGCTAGACCATATCCAGATTCACTAGGTGTTGATGAAAAAGAATATATATGTATTCCATTATCCCCAAATTGCTTGAAATATTTGTAATTAGGATTATATGTCATATAAACAAGTGCAGAATTTGGTGAATTATTAATAAATAGAGTTGGAATGCCTTTATACAGGTCTATTTGTGCAGGTGTAATTTCTGAATAAGAATTTTTAGCAAATCCGATCATAATAGTAGACATGCAAAGAAGAGCAAAAATTACAAAGCCCATAGTGTTTCTCCTTTGGAGAATAATTAATCTAATCGTATGATTTTTGATTAATTTGCTACCCCTATAAAATTATTGCTGATAACTTTTCAAAAAAGCATCAACTGCGTCTTTATTTGGTATTCCGGCTCTTCCACCGGTTTTGGTGGCTTTTATTGCAGCGGTTGCTGATGCAAAACGTATGCATTCTGCGACCTGCCATTTCCATGCAACACAAGCAGAATAAGCGCCATGAAATACATCGCCACAGCCTGTAGTATCAACCACTTTTACCTTGAATGCTGGTTGATGCTGAACCTTGCCAGGTTGATCTCCGCTTATATACCAACAACCCCTTACTCCTGCCGTTACTGCTGTGCATGACCGATTAGTTCCTTTGTGTAAAATCTCAACTTGCTTGAAAGGATCATCAGAACCAGTTAATTTTCCAGCGAAACTTGTTGATAAAATAAGATGGTCTATATTATTTATTAACTCTCTTGTTTTGGGATGTTCATCCCTTTCAATATCTGCAACAGTCGGTATTCCCAACTCCTTTGCAATTAAGGCAGCCTTTAACATACTATCAATACCAAGCTGATCGATAAATATTACTCTAGATTTTTTTAATAAGGATTCATCTATGCTTTCAATAGGTCTTGGCATTACACCATCACCGGAAAAGAAAATATTACGTGTATGATGAGTTTTATCAACTATGATTATTGCATGGTAAGGTTGGGAATTAGGAATAATAAGTGCAGGACTGCAATCAATTCCTTCTCGATTTAACTCAGTCAAAGTCCATGTGGATAGTTCACTCTCACCAACCACACCACCATAGGCACATTTCGCCCCCAATCTTGAAGCAGCTACCAGAGCGGTTCCCGTTAAACCACCACCATGCCTGCTTTTCTCTAAAATCGGAACCTTTGAATCAGGTGGTGGGTAGTTTTCAACAACCATAACATCATCAACTGCAACAATACCAAAACCGATAATATCCCAAATAGGTTCGTCCATATCTTCTCCTAAGAACTATGTTTAATTGATTTTAAGTATGTATATTGTTCACTAATTAACTTTGAACTTTCATAATCTGGAACATAGCCAGATACTTCTTTAATTGCATTTATTGGTCCTTTTTCTCGTATAATCGCTGTAAGACGTGAACCTTCGTCATCTTTAATTTCAGCTGCCAATAATCCAGCGATACCCATGCATATTCCATCTCTCTGTATATTATATTTTTCACAAAGCATGAGTGGACCAAGAAATCGATCATTAATATTAAGTTTTCTAATAGGTTCACGAACAACTCTATCTATGCTATCGGGCAACATATCCATCGACAAACGTTTAAGAAGGTTCTCAGCATAGCCTTTTATTTCAAATTCATCAAATCCATATTCCTTTGCTACTGCTCTACCGGATTCCTCCATAGACTTCTTTATACACGAAAATATCCAACTATCACAAGCTGATTCATGAATAAATTTGTAACCCTTTAATATGCCAAGATAGGCGCATACAGCATGTCCTGTGTTATGAATATATAGTTTACGTTTCAAACGTGCTTCCTGATTATTCACCCACTCGAGCCCATTAATTTCTGGCGGGGTCCCTACCCTACTATTTAAATCAGCTGTCCACTCATTATAATCTTCTGCTACAATAACAAGAGGATCAGAGGAACGTGGCACGACTCTAGCTATCATAGAATTGGGAAAACTATAGGAAAATCCATATCTTTGCTGTTCCTGGAAAGATAAATACCTGGACGTTAAAGTCCAAAGTGTAGAAGAGCCATTATTCATATTTTCGGCAGCAATAATATTTAATGGCTTTTCAGCACCATCTGCAAGTCTCAATCTTAGTCCTTCAGCTAACACTGGAGCAACTCCAGAAAGGTTATTAGGTAAAACCGATGTAATAACCATATCAGATTTAGCAATACTTTCAGCAATATCAAGATTATCTTCTAATTTAAATGCTTTATATCCTGATATAGTTATGTCTCTTGGATGTTCAGATAATAATCTAACTACATAAGACCCAGAATGATTTAGAGTATCTATTAATTTAGAATTTTTATCAATGAAGGTGATATTCCATCCGCTCTCATAGGCTAATTGAGCAACCTGTCCCCTTCCTGTCATACCAGCACCGAAGATAACCATGTTGGGCTTACTTTCGTCCATAATCATCCTCCAAACGGACAACATCGTCTAGTTCAGGAGTTGAAACTTCGAAAAGCCGAACATCCTCTAAGGCAGTAACGCGATGCCTCATCATTGGCTTATTTTCAATAACATCGCCTGGTCCCAGTATTCGGGTTGAAAGGTTTCCAGACTCATCATCTACTTCAACTTGTAGCTTTCCGCATTCTACATATATGGTTTCGTGTTTAAACTTGTGGTATTGTAAGCTTGAACGAGAGCCAGCTTTAAATTCAATCAGTTTGAAAGCATATTTATCGTTATTTGCAAGCCAGATTTCTCGTCCCCATGGTTTTTCTATGATCTTCATTTTACACTCTCCGAAATCACATAGCAGTATGGCTGGTAGTATGGCGGGCATCCCTGCCCACCTTTTAGCCTTGCCAGCTTTTTTAATGAAAAAAAATGTTCATTATATCAATCAAGTAGTTCTTCCAGATTATCCATTACCTTTTGGAATGCGGAAACATACATGCTCATTAGTTCCAGTCCATTTGGGGGATTAACATCAAAGACATAACAATGTGAATCAATGAATTCAACAGCTCTTGGATAATCCTCAATTTTATACTCAACTTTAGAGTTTTGACAGACCCATGGACAACCTTTACCATATCCTACTCTTCTCTGGAATATTTCTTGAGCAGGCACAGGCATCCTTTGCCATTGTCCAGTAGGAACACCTTCAGCGTTTAATGCTGATTGAACTTTTTCACGTAATTCCCTTGCAGATATGTCAAGACCAAGTTCCTTTGGGTTGAAACCTACTACATAATTATAATAAACATGGTAGCATTCTTCTGGAACATAAGGAGTCTCTATTCCTTTTATTTTGCTCAGGTGTTCAGTAAGGTAATGGCAGTTCTTTCTGCGAAGCTCATTATTAGCGTCTAATCTTTTAAGCTGACTTCTTACAAATGCCTGACTGAGCATATCTCCTCTATACATCCATCCTAAACCATAAGCATTATATTGTTGTTCCTCGCGCTCTCTTCCTGGAACTACCATTTCGCCGAAATATTGCAATAATGCTGCACGTTTATATACAATTTCATCATTAGTGGTAAAAAGCCCGCCCTGGCACCCACTGCTGAGTGTCTTTGAAGCCTGCGTGCTATAACCAGCAGCATCTCCCATAGAACCACATTTACGACCTTTATAACGCGCTCCATGAGCTTGAGCAACATCTTCTATCACTTTTAAGTTATGTTTTTTAGCAATTTCTAATATTGGATCCATATCAGCAGGCATGCCATGAATATGAACGGGCATTATTGCTTTTGTCCTTTCTGATATTTTCTCCTCAATTAGATTTGGGTCTATGCAATATGTCTTAGGATCGATATCGACAAATACAGGTATTGCATTATGATGAAGCACAGCAGCAGCTGATGCCCAGAAGGTAAAAGCAGGGACAATAACTTCATCTCCAGGCTCTATTCCAAGACCTGCTACGCATAAATGTAATCCTGCTGTCCCACTATTTACAGGTATGCAATATTTTACCCCCATATATTCTGCCCATTCTCTTGCTAAACCTTCGGATTGTATCCTCTGCTGTTCAGTTATCTTATATGTTCTCAATACTTCATTAACAGCAGATATATCTTCTTCTGTAACCTCAGGCCATGGTTTTATAAAGCCTTCTGGAACTGTCCTTTTTCCCCCATGAATTGCTAATTTTTCTGACATCTCTTACTACCTTTCTTAATTATTATGATTCTTTTTGTAGCTCATCAATTACACCATCAGGCACTTTTGCAGCATATATTTGTGTCTGACCAGTCCGATCTGAATTAAAAATGACCCATTTACGGTCTGGTGTTATATATGGATGTGGATGTGTATTCTGAGCATGACCATAAGATGTCTCAGAATGGCATAATACAAAAGTTTTGCCGGTATTAATAGACCCAATAATTACATCCTTAGTCCTTGTATCATCACATGAAAAGAATTTACCACATCTTGAAGTTCCTACATGATTAAGCGAATATCCCTTGCTTACAACCTTTGCAGGTTCTCCTGCACGGACAGAAAGAAGGTTGCCTTTTTCAGGAGCAAAATCTCCTGTTGCACTGACTGTAAGCAAAACATTTTTAGTGTTTCCGATCCATGATTCATGACCCGTAGCTGGAGTAGTATAAGGCTTTCCTACCTGTAGAGTATAGCGTTTACCACTTTCGATATCCAGAATATAGAGCGTTGCTCCTTCTTCTCCTACTGACCTGATTAGTTTCCCTTTTTCGTCTATCTGACCGCCTCGATTATGCTGAACTAAGATATATTTTCCTTCTGAAGGTTCAATTTGTGGATGTGGATTAAGGATATATGGATCTGTATCGATAATATGGCGCTCTCCTGATCTTAGATCAACAATTTCAATTCCAAACAGTGTATATTTATCATCAACAGTGATACCATAGGCATAATAATTTCCATCAGGTGATACAGTTCCTAAACTTCTGAGTTTTAATTTACCATGAAATCTCCATACGACTTCTGACTTGCCGGTTGCTAGATCAACTTTAACCAATTCTTTTTGATCATTATCTGTTTCTCTAAGAAAATAGAACATGCCTGAATGTGTAATCGCTGTGCCTGATATACCTCTTATGCCGCACCCGACAATTTGAGTGTTCCAGGTTCCCAGTTCACTTACGACAAATTCTGAAGAATTACGTTCATATTCTGGATTTTCCCTGATAAATACAAAATATTTTGAATCAGATGAACAATATGGTATCTCGCAATAAATATTAGACTTTGATAGTGCATCGTTTGTAACCTGGTATATTGTAACCCCTGTATCTTGTGTTATAGAATTAATTTTCATTTTACTTTTTCCTTAAATATCCATCTTAAGTTTTTCAAGCTTTTCATCAATAATTTCCAGTCCTAATCCTGGCTTTTCAGGAACATGAATATATCCATCCTCAAATATTAAAGGCTCTTTGAAAACTTCATCCAATTGCGGATTCTGACCTGTATATTCTTGGGGGCGATTTGCATTAGGTATTGATGCGCATACATGGAGATTTGCTGCTGTTCCAATAGTTGGCTGAGTCTGATGTGGAACAAAATGTTTGTTATATACTGAGCCAAGAATTGCGATCTTGTGCATTTCACTGATACCAGCACATTTAACAACATCTGGTTGAATAATATCTACTTTTGCTTGTTCGATAAGGTCCCTGAATTGCCATCGGTTATATTCATGTTCTCCTGCCGAAACTGGCACATCCAGAGCATTTGCAACCTCTGCTATGCCAGAATAATCATATTGTGCCACCGGTTCTTCGTAATGATATATTCCTGAATCCTCAAATTTACGTCCTTGAGCAATTGCTGTGCTTACAGAATAACCATTATTGGCATCAAAGCTAAGTGGAATATTATCGCCGGTTAATTCCTTAACCGCTTTAAACATATCAAGATCTTTTTTCGGATCTATATCCTGCCTCATTGCTCCCCAGTCCATCCTTATCTTGATCGCTTTGTATCCCTTCTTTAGATAGCTCTCAACACGGTTGACCATATCGGCAATTGACATATCCCCACCGCCACCAATACTGGCATACATCATCACTTTTTCACGGTAACAACCTCCAAGCAATGTATGTATAGGAAGATTTGAAAACTTGCCAAGTATATCCCACAAGGCAATATCTATTCCAGCAATAGCTTCTGGTTGTATCCCCTGAACACCAAGTTTATAAGTTCGAAACGTCATTTTGTTCCATAACTTGTCAATTTCAAGAGGATTTTCTCCTATCAATAATGGTTTTAAAACTGTATTAACAAAATATGCTATTGCTGGCAAATTCATCGGACTACATTCACCAATACCAGTGATTCCTTCATCGGTATATACTTTTACAAATATTGAATGTGTTTTCAATATAGCTGTTTTTACATCTGTTATTTTCATTTTTAATTCCTTAAAGCTTTATAAACATAAAAGCTGTGTAATACTTTGATTCATCTTTTGACTCAAGGGAATATTCGTTATATCTTTGAGCTAGATAATCAGCAGATTCTACTATATCAACAAATTTTTGAGGATATTTTTCTTTGAACTCAGTTACAACAGGTCCTGGCAAAGAAAAGTTATCCAGAAGTTCAACAGCCTTAAACTTGTTTTTCTCTTTCTCCTCCATCCACCAATTATATTCTACAAGTTTTTCATCATCGTTTCTATACATTACAGGCCATACAAAGTAATCTTTAGTGATAAGCAGACCTAATCCATCTTCAAAGACATGTATCATGTCAATATATTCTATCCAATCCTGCATAACAGACAGGAGTGTTTCTGGTATATCTTGAGGTGTAATGTGATAATAGAATTCTTCTTCCTGTGATACCATTTTAACTTTAATACTTTTTTTATTTTTTGGACGAAGTAATTCTTCTATTTCATAGCCAGTTAAGAAAAGGAAAGGTATATTGCCATTTGATACATCAATTAGAATATCTTCACCGTCAACATCATATAACAAAGCTATATGTTGCCAGTATATCATATATTTTTTGCCGAATTCGAAATCTAATGTTTGCAACATTTTACGCAGGACATCAACAGGGAGGGGACCTTTTGCGCCCGCACCAGCAAGTAAATATTCAGATTTAAATCCATAAGCATCGCTTATAAGCTTCATTGCTGATGCTTTTTCGGCACATGTTCCTCCTCTGCCAGCAATTATATTTAGCAAGGTTTCTGCTGGATCCTTAAACCAGAGTTTATCACCGATAAATCTCGAATAAAGCTCAAAGTCACTTTCCCATATTCTCTTTCCAACAGCCCGGAGGAATTTCTTTTTATCTTCTTTATCTCTTAAGTAAATAATATTCTGGTATTCTGAACCATATTCTTTCTCCAAGCATTCTCGCACAAATTTTTCAAAAACAACCTTGTTTTTTTGCCATTTTCTTATGTTATAACCATAAGAATTGCCTTCTTCTGTGATTTGTGATCGATCAATAACCAGATCAAGTAGCATTATACCGTCTTGAGTAAGCTCAAAGGTTGGCTCATCATCAAGATCAACAATATCATCAACCTGCCTTATTATTAATCCATCGTATAAATCAGTTAGGTCTCCATTATCGTCTATATTATATATACAATCTTGTATTATGCTGAGATATTTTACTGACTCAGGAGTCATAATATCTGGATTTATAACTTTTACGTATCTATCCATCAATTCTCTGAATGTTGAAAAATTCTCAGGATCAATCTTCATTGCACACCTAAATTTTGTGTTAGAATCAGTGAGCTGTAAAACATATAGAGGTTCTTTTGAAGTATTCATGATTTTTCCTTTTATTGCTAAATCATCTTTTTTTCTATTTATAAATGCATAACCAATAAGCTTATATATAAGTTTTGCCGCAAGAAAATCTGGTGCTATATAACCTTTTATAGGGCTTAATTCTACAATATCAGCGGAAACTATTGTCTTTTTTTCAGCTACTTTCCTTAAAAATGTTATTGTTTCATCCCAGAGCATTCCGCCAGGTTCAGGTGTTCCAACAGATGGCATTATTGATGGATCAAATACATCAAGATCAATAGATACATAGACATTATCAGAAAGATTTTCAATTACTTTATCCATCCATTCTGCTGATGAACGAATATCGCGCATAAAAAAGACGTTTAAATTTTTTTGCTCGATCAATTTTTTTTCAGGTGAAGAAAGGCTTCGTATACCTACCTGAACTACAGGGCAAAATTCTAGAACTCGCCTCATAGCACATGCATGATTATATTTTGTTCCATAATATTCATTGCGCAGGTCAGCATGGGCATCGAGATGAAGAACTGATAAATCATCATAATGCTGGCAAAAGGCTGATACCATGCCTGGGGTTATTGAATGCTCCCCTCCCAGCATAATTATAAGCTTTTCTTTGCCGATAAGTCGCTGACCTGTATCTAAAACAATATTGAAAACTTCATGAGGTTCTTTACTTTCCAAATCCAGGCTGGAAACTGTATGTATACCTAATACATAAGGTTCGTAACCTAATTCGTCATCAAAGAATTCTATATGTCTTGAGGCGGAAATAATAGCATCTGGACCCTGGCTTGTTCCTGAACCATAAGTAACTGTTCCTTCATAAGGGACAGGTATTATGATAACTTTTGAATTCTCAAGTCTAGCACGCCAAACACCCAAAAAGTTTTGTGATATTTTATTTGTCATTAATTTGTTCCTCTTTGACCCTCCCAAATTCATATCTTTGTCTATATAGCCTTCTAACTCTATCAAAGGCTCGCTTTATTTTAATGTTTTTAGGATCAATATATAAAGCTATTTTATATTCATTTATTGCAGGCTCAATCATACCACATTTTTCATAGATAAGTCCAAGATTATAATGAGCAGAGGCACTATCTGGTTCTTCAGCAACAAATCTTTTGTATTCCATTATTAGATCATCATATCCATTATACTTTGGATCGCCGTTAAATCCATATTTCTGAAAAAAATCGCTATGTTCTTTGAGTATTTCTGATGAATTATATCCTTTTGATATAGCTTTTCTGATTAGTTCTATAATACGCCTTGCCTCAATTACACTCCGCTTTACACAGGATACTTCTTCAAGTTGATATCTGAAAAAGAAATCGCATTCTTCTTGACAGATTGTATCATATTTATGATCATCGCTATAAATTCTACGTGCTAGATCGTAAAAGTTTTTCTTGAAAAAATGCTTTGCGGAATCAATATCATTGATAGATTCTCCGATATGATTGCTATCTATAAGTATGCTGTATGCTTCATTTATCGCTATAAATATCTTTGATGCGGTTTCTTCACTGCCGGGATTTTTATCAGGATGATATTTTAAGGCAAGTTTACGGTATGCCCTCTTTATGTCTTCCTTAGAGGCATTATCATTCAACTCCAGTATTTCATAATATTTTTTTAGCGATTCAGACATAAAATTACCTTTTAATTATCATAAAAATTCATGTTCATTATAAACTTTAAATATATACCACAAGATCAAATAATAATCAAGTTTTTTCGCTGACCTCCAGAAATTCTCAATCAGTTAAAATGACAAAAATTTGACAGTATCAATAAAAGGTAATTTTGGGTTACTCAATCAGGTAGGCAGACTAATATTATATGAATCAGAGATTTATTGTCAGTTCATAATATTTGGACTCACTATTATCTCTACCACCCCCAAATGCTAACTCCTTCTATCCGTCAAACGCTAAAAAAGACATTCGCCACTTCTGTGTCATAAAACTACTCATCATCTCCTCTATTATCTGCTTTATCTTCACTCCATAAAGTCGGTATGCCTTTACATGACGATATATATAACTGTAAAATAGGTTATATGCCATAAACATTATCAAAAACATCGCTTCTATCGCATTCGGATGGTGGTGATAATTATGTGTCAGATGCCAATTGTCTTTTAAGTCCTTGAATCCATTGTTCTCTATCCCCCATTTCGCATGAACTATTCGTTTTATTGTGTCTCCATCTGCTTTCTCCTCCGGAAGCGTTGTTACACAATAAAACTTCTCCTCCTTCGTGTATATACGCTTCCCTGACTTCTCCTTGTATGACTTCTCTACAATCTTGAATCCACGTATAGCTATCTCAGGTGCTAGCCATTCGCTTATTCCTGATACCTCATATATCCAACTCTCTACCTTATTCTGCCAGTCATTTATTATTACAGGTCTTACTAATGTCGATAATATCTCTATCTCCTTGTATAACTCTGTCCTCTCGTTTTTCACTCGACTTACAAGATACTTACCTAGACTATGTATGAACCTTACAAATGGCCCATTAGTGAAAAGTCCATCTGTTGTCAAAACGTCAAAGAACATACCTCCATATTTTTCTATTACGCCAAGTATTAATCGCTTAGCTGCTGTTATCTCTCCCTCATGTCCCTCTGATGATGTGTCGTCTTTGGTGTCTTTGGGTAATATCTTCTCCATGCCAAGTATAGTAGGAACGAAAGATGAATCTTCTCCTCCAACCATCTGCATTAACACAATCTTATGAACATAGTTTATCTTAATACCTTCTTTTGTCTTTATGCGATATTGGAGGCACTCATCACAATGTGTTTTTTCACTACGAAAAACCTCTGTCCCATCAACAGATGCTATCAGTAGTCCACCGATGGTATTACAGAAAACTTTTTTTCTTTTCATCTTCTTTGGTATAGATACTAATTGATGTTTTAGTATATTAACATCAATATTCTCCAATCCATTGGCTACGCTGTTAGCACAAAAAGTATCCTTCTGGTTGGTGTTGAGGAACTTACCCAATTTCTTGTTTTTTGCTTCAAACTGTAGACGATTCAGAGAGCCAAACCGTAGTAGACAGCATAAAAAAGCACTCAAGAAGATGGTCTGTGGAGTCAGCTTTGTATTAGAACGCTTATCTTTCATTGAATTTAATATTTTAGAGAATCCATAAACCTTATTGACATATCTGAAGAAATTTGGTAATCTTTTCGGTAGATATTTATACATTTTTCTACCTCCTTTCGGGATATATTATATCCCAAAGGAGTTTTTTTGTATACTCATATAGTTTGAATGTCAACATCATACTCAATAGTGCGAATTTCCCCCTATTTCTCCATAATCCTTCGTATATTGTCTTTAACATTGTTTTTGGTTATTACATTGAGAATTTCTGGCTGACCTCCAGAAATTCCCCGATATATATTTTAATTCAATAATATTTCATCTAAATTTTATCCAAAGGCATATAGTCAA
>FWPV01004897.1_pt1 | contig 13366 bp, 11 predicted proteins | sample 2228371 | NCBI WGS metagenome assembly FWPV01 (sample SAMEA103939776, study PRJEB20133) | metagenome | reverse complement strand
CGGCGGCATCAACGAAATAGAAAAGTAATTTTTCGGCAGTGCCTAAGTATTGACCCTGCTAGCACTAACACTAAATAGTGCAGCGAAGGCCATAGCGCTTTTGCCATTATACCTGCGGCCAATCCCAAAACCAAACTATTCACACCCGCTACTATGTCCCGCAATCCTCCCAAGACTGTCCCTTTGGCTTGCATGGGCGGACGATCATCACTCGGAGGCCAATATAAATACTCTCGAACTTTGGCGTCTCTGGCCACAAAATAACAATGAATGCGATTGATAGCGCGCAAGTACTCGATACCACGAGTGCGACGCTCGATAAGCCTTGTAAAAGTAATAGTTCCAATAGCCAAGATAATCACCAACAAAGTTACCTCAATGGGCACCAGAGTATCAGAGGAGATTTTTAATTCTCCAAGGGCGGCTATTAAGGCAACTACTACAGAGACGATGGTCAAATAAGTTGTAACAAACCTGTCTCCCATTTCAGCATTGAGTTGATACAATGAAGCAAGACGCTCATGTTCAGCTAACAATATTGCGCTTGATGGATCAAGCACATCCTGAGCCATATTCTGGATAGTTGTGGGCATGGTCTCTCCTCACATCATGGACGCATGGTTTTCAACCAACCTGTTCATCACTGATTTCCACAGTGATAACAGGTTGGCTGGCCTAACAAATTTTATGTTCGTAGTGACGGCTTTAGCCGTCGGAAAAACCGCTAAAGCGGTTATACAAGCTAGAATTTGGCCTTGCTGAGACTGCTCAATCTGCTTTTTGCACGGCGGCTTCCATCAGGCTTTGGATGCGCCCGACCATGTCGGCGGGATTGGGATGGATGCCTTCGACCAACAGCCCATTTTCGTACAACTGCTCGATGGTCAGGTCAATTATAGCATCATCTGGCTTATTTGTAATCAGGCGCGCCAGGTTCTTGATGAGGGGATGGCTGCGGTTGATTTCCAATATCTTTTTGGGCACTGTAAACGATTGATCGAGCAACCGTCGCACGCGCGCCATATCGCGCTCGATTTCGCCTTCGGGCGAGACGAGCCGGGCGGGGCTATCGGTCAACAGCTTCGATTCGCGCACGTCGGTGATGCGTTCGCCCAACACCTTGCGGCAGCGCTCGACCAGGGCGTTGAACTGGTCTTGCGGCGTTTGCTCAGTGGATGGCGCGGAGGCGGCCTGCGGCAATTCCAGACCGGCGTCGTCCACATTCTTGACCGGCTTGCCCTCGAACTCGCGCAAGCCCAACACCATGAAACTATCTATCGTCTCGGTCAGATACAGCACTTCGAGGTCGTGTGTTCTAAAGTAATCCAGGTGCGGGCTGCGCGCAACCGAGCGGGGGTCTTCGCCCAAAAGGTAATAGATGGCTTTCTGGTCCTCTTTCATGCGGCCGACGTACTCTGGCAGCGAAATCAAGCCATCGCCCGATTTGGACGAGCGAAAGCGCAACAGTGGCAACAGCGACTCGCGTCCGGTCGGGTCGGTCGCCACGCCTTCTTTGATAAAGACGCCAAACTGCTCCCAGAATTTGAGGTATGTTTCTGGCTCCTCTCTGGCGAGGCGTTCCAGTTCATTTATCAGCTTGCGCATGAGGTTGTTCTTCATCTTTTCCATCAGGCGCGTGGTTTGCACCGTCTCCCGCGAAATGTTGAGCGGCAAATCTTCGCTATCCACCACGCCTTCGACAAAGCGCAGATAATTGGGCAACAGGTCTTTGCAATAGTCCTGAATCAATACTTTGCGCGAGTACAACTTGAGGCCGTGATCGGTGCGCAGGGCTAAAATGCCGCGCTCGCGTTTGGCTGGCACGTATAACACGGCGTACATTTGCACCGGCGCATCCGTCACCAGGTGAACGCGCGCCAGCGGCTTTTCAAAATCGAGCGTCAGATGCTTGTAGAACTCGTCATACTGCTCGGCGGTCACCTCGCGTGGCGATTGCCGCCACAGCGCGGTGCGGCGATTGACCGGCTGCGCCCTGTCGCCAATGTAGATGGGGAACGCGACAAAATCGGAATGTTTCTTGACGATTTGCTCCAGGCGCCACGCCGCCGCAAACTCGGCGGCGTCTTCTTTGAGCTTGATTTCGATGGTCGTGCCGCGAGTGGATTTATCGGCCGGCGCCAGCGTGTAGGTGTTATCGCCGCGAGAAATCCACCTACACGCTTCCGCTTCGGGACGGTACGAGCGCGAGGTCACCTGCACTTCTTCGGCCACCATGAACACGCTATAAAAGCCCACGCCGAATTGACCGATGAGGTCGGTGGCAATCGGCTTGTCGGTGGCTTGCAGCTTTTTGAGAAATTCCATCGCGCCCGAATGAGCAATCGTGCCCAGGTCCTCGATCAACTCATCGCGCGTCATGCCGATGCCGGTGTCGGAGATGGTCAATGTGCGCGCCTGGTCATCGAAGGTGATGCGAATCGCCAGTTCGGCCTCCGGGTCGAGCACGTTGCGATTGGTGAGCAGTTCGAATTGAACGCGGTTCAGCGCATCCGAAGCATTGGAAATCAGCTCGCGCAAGAAAATCTCGCGGTCGCGGTAAAGCGAGTGGACGAGAATATGGAGCAATTGTTGGATTTCGGCGCGAAATTCAAAAGATTGCATCTCATCTGACATATCTTTTTCACCTCCAGCTAAAAACCTTTAGGGTCTCAGAGAAAAAACCTTTAGGGTCTTGGAGACCCTAAAGGTTTTAAGATAGCAGATGTTTGTTAGAAAAACATTACCGCAAAAGCCCAAAAAACCTTTATCAATCGAATCTTTGCTTTCGGCTTGTCCGGGCAAAGAAATTTTACCACCAAGTACACAAAGGACACGAAGTAAAAACCTTTGTGTACTTGGTGTCACCTGCCCCCGCCGCAGGCAGGGGGTTTGTGGTTTTGGTTCCGGCTCGGCCAGGCTAGGGTCTTGCAGACCCTAAAGGTTTTTGTCAGGCTGCCAGGACGCGCAGGCTGCGATCGAAAGTGGTCAGCGATTCGCACCCGTCGGGCGTGATGACAATGTCGTCTTCGATCCTCACGCCGCCTTTGTTGGGCAGGTAAATCCCCGGCTCGACGGTAAAGACCATGCCCGGTTCGAGGATGGTTGTGTCGCCCTCGCAGGCATACGGCGGTTCGTGGCCCGAAAGCCCCAGCCCGTGCCCGGTGCGGTGGGTAAAGTATTCCTTGTAGCCGGCCTCGTTGATGACCTTGCGCGCCGCATGGTCCACTTCCTGGATGGCCGCGCCGGGGCGGGCCGCCGCTCGCCCCGCTTCATTGGCGCGCAACACAATCTCGTAAATCTTTTTCAGCTCGTCATCTACCTCGTCCAGCGCAAACGTGCGCGTGATGTCCGAGGCATAGCCGCCCACCGTCACGCCGAAATCGAACAGCAGCAGTTGACCGGCGCGAACGGCTTTATCGCCGGGCGAGCCGTGCGGCAGAGCCGAGCGCGCACCCGCCAGCACAATCGGCTCAAAGGGCTGGCCCTCCGCGCCGTAGCGCAAACACGCCACCTGCAGCTCGGCGGCGATTTCCTTTTCGGTCATGCCAGCGCGCACTTTTTCCAGCGTATCCGTCAACGCCGCCTCGGTGATTTCGACCGCGCGGCGCAAGCAGGCTAATTCGTCTTCGTCTTTGCGCATGCGCAACGCGGCCACCAGCGGCTCGGCGGCGGCCAATTTGACGCCGGTCGTGTGCGCCTTGAGCAGCTTGAGTTCCATCACGCGCATGGTCAGCTCTTCGACCGCCAGCGTGCGCCCGGAAAGCTCAAGAGCATCGCACGCCTGTTGGAAGGCACGGGCCGGCCCTTCCTCGTCCGTCCAGGGAAACAGTCGCCAGTCAATAGTCACCGGCCCGCTTTCCGGTTTAGTGGCTTCCAACGCCGGCAAGATGAGCGCAGGGTCGCCGCTGGTTGGAAAGAGCGCAAGGGTAGGGCGCTCGCTTAAATGAAACGAGAGGCCGGTGAAATAGGCCATGTTCACGCCCGGCATAATCGCCACACAATCCACGCCTCGCTGCACAGCCAGCGCCAAGAGTTTATCAATTCGTTGCCCGTTCATCATTCTCCTTTCATTTTATGCGTTGAACGTTCACTTCAGTCGAGCGCGAATGAACCACATCAACAACACCATCTCTGCAAACGCCGCCAGGGTGTTGGCCAGTGCCAGCCCGGCGATTCGCATGGGGCCGATGAGCGATAGGCTGAGCACAAGATTGACCAGCATCGCCACACTGCCCAGATAGACCGGCGTGCGCGTATCGTGCAGGGCGTAAAACGCTCGCACCAGTATCTCGATGCCGGAATGAGCCACCAGGCCCGGCGCGTAAAACGCCAGGGCCAGCGAGACCATCTCGGTCGAACTGGGTACAAACTTGCCGCGCTCGAACAGGAGCGCAATCAAGGGCGCGCGAAAAATCAGCAAGCCGAATGTCGCCGGCAAGGTGACCAGAATGATTGTTCGCAGCGTGACCGCCAGCGAGGCACGCATGGCCTCTCGCTGGCCGCGCTCCGCCTGCTCGGCAAAGGTAGGAAAAGCCGCCGTCGCCACCGATTGAGCAAAAACGGCTTGCGGCAACAACATCACGCGCCAGGCATAATTGAGCGCGGCGACCGCGCCGCTCCCCAAACCGGAGGCCAGATTGGTTTCGACCCAAAAGTTAATCTGCACCACCGCCAGTCCCAGCACACGCGGGCCCATCAGTCGTAACACTTCGCGGACACCTTCATCGCGCAACGAAAGCACCGGCGTATAGCGCAAGCCAACTTTTAAAAGTCCGGGCGTCTGAACCAGCAAGTGCAACGCTGCGCCCACCACCGCGCCCAGCGCCGCGCCCAGCGGCCCCAGCGTTGGGATGAGCAACCACGCGCCCGCGATAATGCCCAGATTATACGCCGCCGGCGCCAGCCCCGGCAACAAGAACTGCTGGCGGGCGTTGAGCACGCCCATCATCAGGCCCGAGATGCTAAAGATGACCGGGCAAATCAACATGAGGCGCACCAGCGGTATCGTCAACGCCTGCTTTTCTGGGCTAAAGCCGGGCGCCAGCACATGGCCGACCAGTTGCGGCGCGGCAATCGCCGCCGCCGCCGCCGCCAGACTGACGCTCACCAGCAGCAAGTTGACCATCTCGCTCACCAGCCGCCACGCGCCTTCATCGTCGCCGCGCGCCATGTAGCCGGTAAAGGTCGGGATGAACGCCGACGCCAAAGCCCCGCCGGCCATCAGCACGAAAATCGTATCGGGAATACGAAAAGCAGCCTGATAAGCGTCGGCGGCATCGCTGGTGCCCAGTTGCGCTGTAATCACCATGTCACGCGCCAGGCCCATCAAGCGGCTCAGGGCAAAAGCCGCCATCACGATAATGCTGGCGCGCGCAATCTGGCGGTTGCTGGATGTCATCGGGGGGATTATACCATGTGAAAACGCATTACGCATTACGTACTGCGTAATATGGAGCATTAACGCTAAAGAGCCGGGGACGCCGACCCCCGGCTCTCTGCTAAAAGGAGGAGAAGAAATACCCGCCCGCTGCTCTTTGTGATTATAGAATATCATAATTCGCGGTGGCATACTGGACGCACACCCTACGATTGCCCTACGCCACGATTCCGCAGCAAGACTCGGCAGACCAATTTTTACGTTCGTAGTGACGGCTTTAGCCGTCAGAAAACTGCTGAAGCGGTTACTACAAGCCGGAATTTGACTCTACCTTGACAATGTCAGATATTGTCATTGCGACGAAGCAATCTCCTTTCGGGTGGAGATTGCTTCGCCGCCCCCCCTGCCGAAGGCAGCGGGCGGCTCGCAATGACAGGTTCGCCGCTCCCCCCTGAACGCTCGAGTGGGAAACTCGCCCCTCCAGTTTCCAAGTAGCCGTATCTGGCGCATCCCCATGCGCCAGTGAGCAGCATAGGGATGCTGCTCTACCTGGAAACTGGCGTCGCCCTGGTTGCCGTCAAGGGGAATCTCAGGTATAATTGCCATTCTCTCCCATCCCTTTCAAACAAGCCGGCAGGGGGCATGCCTGTGCCGTCCGCTGCCGTGTGAAAAGAGAAAAATGGACGATCTGGCTATCCGCACCGAGCAACTGACTCGGACATATAAATTCCGTCCCCTCAAAGGCAAGAAAAAGACCATCGAAGCGCTCGCCGGCGTCAATCTGCAAGTGCAACGCGGCGAGTTGTTCGGCTTGCTGGGGCCCAACGGCGCCGGCAAGACCACGCTGATCAAAATCCTCACCACGCTGCTGGCGCCAACTTCTGGCCGCGCGTGGGTAGATGGGCTGGATGTCACACAAGACTTGAGGCAAATCCGCTCGCGCATCAATATGGTGGCCGGCGGCGAATTCACCGGCTACGGCCTGTTGACCGTGCGCGAAAATCTGTGGATGTTTGCCCAGTTCTACGGCCTGGATTTCAAGACGACCCAACAACGCATAGATGAACTGTTGGCGGTGGTCAATCTTTCGGACCAGGCCAATACCAAGATCAGCAACCTTTCGACCGGCATGCGCCAGAAGATGAACTTTGCGCGCGGGTTTATCAGCGACCCGCAGATTATCTTCCTGGATGAGCCGACGCTGGGATTGGACGTGGGCGCAGCGCGCGAGGTGCGCCGCTTTATCAGGGACTGGACAGCCCGACCCGGCAAGACCACCCTGCTGACCACCCACTATATGGTCGAAGCCGATGAATTGTGTGACCGCGTGGCGATTATTGACAAGGGGCGCGTGCTGGCCTGCGACACCCCCGCCGCGCTCAAACGTCAATTGCAACGCGAGGCCATCTTTGAACTCCAGGTCAGCGGGCTGCTTTCGCCAGCTTACCGCGAGCGATTGGGACAGTTGCAGGGCGTGAACAGGTTCACGTGCGATCAGCAAGATGGCTTTGCCAACCTCAAGATGATCCTGGACGCGGAAAGCGCCATCGGGCCGGTGGTTTCATTGCTGACCGGCAACGGTTCCAGCATCATGACGCTACGCAAATGTGAACCCACGCTCGAAGACGTGTTCGTGGCGCTGGTCGGACGCGGGCTGGGGGAAGACACGGCGGAAGCGTGAAGCGTGAAACGTGATGCGTGAAACGTGAAACGTGATGCGTGATGTGTGATGTGTGATGCGTGCGGGTGCGATTCAGATGAATCTACAGATTAATTTGTTTTTGCGGACGGTGATGGGGCGGGCTTATCCGCGCATCGTTGGGTCGGTGCGGCAAACGAGCTGGCTGTTTTGGGAAACTTTTCTGCCGCTGCTTTCGACCACGTCCTTTGTCTTTGTGTATCGCGCGCTCAACGCGCCCGAAGAATACATCGGCTTTGTGGTGGTAGGCGGCGCGATGGCCACCTTCTGGCTCAATGTGCTGTGGAGCATGGCTTCGCAGTTGTATTGGGACAAGGACGCCGGCAATCTGGGGCTATACATTATGGCGCCGGGGCCGATGATGGCGATTCTGCTTGGCATGGCAGCCGGCGGCATGTTCATGACGCTGACGCGCGCCATAGCGATTGTCCTGGCGGGCTGGCTGCTCTTTGGCGTGCAATTTTCGGCGACGCATCTGGGCTGGTTAGTGCTCACCTTTGCGCTGACGATGGCCGCGCTGTACGGAATGGGCATGTTGTTTGCTTCGTTGTTCCTGTTGTTCGGCCGCGAAGCGTGGCATATCAGCAATCTGTTGCAAGAGCCGGTCTACCTGGTATCGGGCTTTTACTTTCCGGTCAAGGCGCTGGGGCCGTGGATTGCGGCGGCGGCTTCGATTGTTCCACTCACGTTGGGACTGGATGCCATGCGTCAGTTGCTCTTTCCGGCCAATCCGCTGTATGGTTTTCTCAGCGTGCCGGTCGAACTGGGCATCATCGCAATCCTGGCCGTGGTGATGATTGCTGCTTCACGCATTTCGTTAGATTATCTGGAAAGGCTGGCACGACAAGAGGGGCGATTGACGGAGCGGAGGGCGTAGAGCGTGGAGCGTAGAGCGTGGAGCGTGGAGGGGATATGTTGAGGGCGGCGCAACGCGGATTCAGGATTGCAACATGGCTGGGCTGGCAAATCGAAAGCAACTGGACGGACCCGTTTTTATTCTTTGTCTATTCGATTGTCAAGCCTATCGCCAGTGTGATGATTCTGGTGGTGATGTATCTGGTCGTTTCGCGCAGCGCCACGCGTGAGCCGCTGTTCGCCTATATCTATCTGGGCAACGCCTTTTACATTTACGTGGGCAGCATCATGACCGGCGTGTCGTGGGCGGTGATTGACGACCGCGAGCATTATGGCACGCTCAAGTACATCTATTGCTCGCCGGTCCCGTTTATCGTGTACCTGTTGGGGCGCGGCGTGGCGCGGTTCATCACCGGCTCGCTGGCGGTCATCATCACGCTCGCCTTTGGCCTGGTTGTGTTGGGACTGCCCCTGCACTTTGACCAGCTAGATGCGCCTTTATTCCTCGTCAGCATGGCGCTGGGGTTGGTCAGCCTGGCTATGATTGGGGTGCTGTTGGGTGGCGCGACGCTCTTGATGGCGCGCAATGCGGGCGGCGTGGGTGAAGCGGTGGCCGGGGCCATGTACCTGTTTTGCGGCGCTATCTTTCCGCTTTCTGTGTTGCCCGATTGGATGCGGCCGGTGGGGTTGGCGATCCCGGTCACCTACTGGCTGGAACTGATTCGCCGCTCGCTGATCGGGCCGGCTGCCGTGACGGCCTTTCCCACATTGGCCACCTACACCAATGGACAATTGTTGCTGATTTTGGCGGGGATGACGGTGGGGTATGGGGCCATTGCCATCCTCTTTTTCCGCTGGGCCGAAGACCGCGCCCGCCGCAACGGGTTGCTGGACCAGGAGACGCATTATTGACCGACGCCGTCCGGTCACCTCAGCAAACTGATGCCATCCGCCTGAATGTTGGCGACGAGCGGCAGGCCACACTCAACCATACGCATCAAGCTAAGGAAAATCGCCGCTCCAGCCCGACGATGAATTCGTCTGGCTGGGAACTCAAGGACGCTCCCGACCAGTCGGCTTTAGCCGACTTGCGCTTTCAGCACGAAGGTTTAGCTTCGGGGCAGCACACACGGCCGGCGAAAATGGCAACATTGACTTTAGCTTGACGCTTACGCACACTCAACCCTACCTGCCCCAAAGTTAGCCTGCCTGTTAAAGACCAGGTACGGCTCAGCCTTCACCCCGTTTGGCATAAGCCACACTCCATGCCTTGCGCTTCACCGGCTGTCTAAAGATTCATGCCAGGCCTTGATTCTGTCATTCTGCGCCAGCGTCCTGAGCGAAGCGAAGGAGCCGCCAGGAATCGCCTGGCCGTGAAGAGACCCTTTGCTACGCCGAGCTTGCCCTGAGCGCAGATGAAAACCCGGCGCGGACGCCGGTTGTGGTATAATCGCATAGGGAGTCAGCCTATGCCCGAACGCTTGATCTCATCGAAACCGCGTGAAGAAGATACCGCGCTCGATCGCACCCTGCGCCCGCAGCGACTGGATGATTTGATCGGTCAGGAGCGCGTCAAAGAGAATCTGCGTATCCTGATCGAGGCGGCCCGGGCGCGCGGCGAGCCGCTCGATCACATCCTGCTCTACGGGCCGCCTGGCCTGGGAAAGACCACGCTGGCGCACATCATCGCCAACGAGATGAACATGCCGCTTCGCATCACTGCCGGCCCGGCCATCGAACGCGCCGGCGACCTGGCCGCTATTCTGACCAATCTGCGAGCCGGCGAGGTGTTGTTCATTGACGAGGTGCACCGGTTGGGGCGCGCGGTGGAAGAAGTGTTGTATTCGGCAATGGAGGATTTTGCGCTGGATATCGTCATCGGCAAAGGGCCGGCGGCGCGCAGCATCCGGCTGAACTTGCCGCGCTTTACCGTGGTGGGCGCGACGACCCGTCTGGCGTTGATGACCGCGCCTTTGCGGGCGCGTTTTGGGGCCACGTTCCGGTTGGATTTCTACGACTTGCCGGCGATGAGGCAAATTGTGCAACGCGCTGCCGCTAAACTCGACCTGCCGATTGACGAAGCGGGCGTGAGCGAGATTGCGGCGCGCGCGCGCGGCACGCCCCGCGTGGCTTTACGCCTGTTGCGTCGTGTACGCGATTACGCTCAGGTGCGCAGCGACGGCACAGTGACGGCGCAGATTGCCGCCGAAGCGCTGACGTTGCTCGACGTGGACGCCCTGGGATTGGACGATCTCGACCGACGTGTCTTGCGCGCTATCATCGAAAAATTCGGCGGCGGCCCGGTCGGCCTGGAAACCATCGCCGCCAGCATCAGCGAAGAGGCCGATACCATCATGGACGTGGTCGAACCGTATTTGTTGCAGTTGGGCTATCTGGATCGCACGCCGCGCGGCCGATTGGCAACCCCACGCGCCTATGAGCATTTAGGATTGACTTGTCCCGAAACAGAGCAACCCTCTTTATTGTAATCGGATGATCTTATGGCGGATTTGACCGGTCAACAATTGGGGCAATATCAAATCCTGGCCCGGATTGCCAGGGGGTCCATCTCGACCATCTATAAAGCCTATCAGCCCCGGCTGGATCGCCACGTGGCCATCAAGGTGCTCTCGCCCCAAGTCCTTGGGGAAGAAGGCTTTCTGGAACGCTTTGCCCTGGAGGCCAAAGCCATTGCCCAACTGGACCACCCCAACATTGTACCGGTCTATGATTTTGACCAGGTGGGTGAGATTGTGTATCTGGTCACCAAGTATGTGGAAAGCGGCTCGCTCAAGGAAATGCTGACCGGGACGCCTTTGGACATGGGATTGACCGTTGAACTGGTCTCCCAAATCGGCGCGGCGTTGGGCTATGCTCACCAGCGCGGCGTCATCCATCGCGATGTCAAGCCGAGCAATGTCCTGGTGGCCGAGGGGCCCTGGGCCCTGCTGACCGATTTCGGTCTGGCGCGAATGTTGTACGGCCAGAAAAGGTTGACGCACTCCGGCATCGGCATGGGCACGCCCGATTATATGGCGCCCGAACAGGCGCAAGGGTTGGAGGTGGATCAGCGCGCCGACCTGTACGCCCTGGGCGTGACGCTCTATGAAATGGTTACCGGCCGCGTGCCCTTTGAGGCCGAAAGTTCCATGGCCGTCGTGGTCAAGCACATGACCGAACCGCCTCCCCGTCCGCGCCTGTTCAATCCCGATCTCCCGGTGGCGGTCGAAAATGTCATTTTAAAGGCCATGGAAAAAGACCCCGACCAGCGGTATCAGACGGCCGAGGAATTTATCGCCGCGCTGACCAAAGCCGTTCGGCGGCCCGGCTATGTCCCGGCCGTTGGGCGGGCGCGCGAGTTCCATCCGGCCACGCCCGAACCACCGCTCCCCCCCGCTGAAGTAGCCCGACCGCCGGAGCGTGTCTCACCTCCAGTCGTGCGTCGCCCAGAGCAAGATGAGGCTCTGGATGAACCGGCCTGGCTCGCAGTCCGCCAAACCAGCACGCCACCGCCAGCCGCCAAAGCCGTTCCGCCACCTCAAGGTCCCCTTGCGCCGCTCTGGTCGAACAAGTGGTACCGCCTGGCGCTGATCGCGGCCTCGACTTTGGTCATCGTGCTGGTCGGCACGCTCACTTTGATTGTGCAAGCCCTGTGGCAATCCTACAGTGCGTTCCCTGTGGTCCCGACCGTGATCGCGTGGACCACGCCCTCGCCTCGGCCGGTCGCCACCGAAACGGCTGCGCCTCCCACCGCAACGCCGACGGCGACGGCCACGCCCGAACCAACGTTGACGCCCCCCCCCACGCCCACCCTGCCGCCCATGCGCGAGTTGCCGCCCGAGGCTCCCATCGTCCCCGGCATTTATGTCAAAGTGGTCAGGCCAGAAGGGTGGGAATTGCGCAAGGAGGCCGGCCCGGATAAAACCCTGGTCGCTACCGTGCCGGTCGAGTCGGTCCTGTATATTCTGGGGGGGCCGGTCCTATCCGATAATCTCTGGTGGATTCGTGTGCGTGATATGACGACCGGGTTGATCGGCTGGGGGATCCAGGACGGAATTGTGGCCTATGGCGCGCCGGGGCCGTGATAAGGGAACCACCAGCACCGGTATGAAAACCAGCGATTTCGATTACGAACTGCCGGCCGAGTTGATTGCCCAATCGCCCATCGAGCCGCGTGATGCGGCTCGTTTGCTCGTGGTTCATCGCGCGACGTGTCAGTGGGAACATCGTATCTTCCGAGATATTGGCCAGTATTTGTGCCCCGGCGATTTGCTGGTTGCCAATGAATCGCGGGTGATCCCGGCCCGGCTCTATGGGCGCAAAATCCCCACCGGCGGCGCGGCCGAGATTTTGCTCCTTCATAAGCTGGATGAGCGAACCTGGGTCGCCCTGGTCGGCGGGCATCGTCTCCGGGTGGGGACGCGCCTTGAATTGTTGCACGGGCAACAGGCGTCCGGCCTCGAAGCGCGCATTATCGCGCAAGACGAGAACGGTCAGCGCACGCTGATTTTTTCCGAGCCGATCGAGCCGCACCTGAGCGACCTCGGCCACACGCCCCTGCCGCCCTACATTCACACGCCGCTGACCGACCCCGAACGTTACCAGACGGTCTACGCGCGCACCAAAGGCTCGGCGGCTGCGCCAACGGCCGGGCTGCACTTTACGCCCGAGTTGATGTCAAAACTGCGCCAACAGGGTATGCAGTTCGCTTTTGTCACGCTCCACATCGGACTGGATACCTTCAAGCCAGTTGAGGAAGAAAACCTGGAAGACCACGTCATTCACACGGAATGGTGCCGCCTGAGTCCAGAGGTGGCTGAGCAAATCAACGCTACCCGACAGGCCGGCCATCGGGTGATCGCCGTCGGCACGACCAGCGTGCGCGTGTTAGAGACGGCGGCGCGACATGCCACGCTCCATGTTCCAGGCTCAAAGGTGAGTGCGTTCGAGGGCCCGACGGACTTGTTCATTTATCCAGGCTTTGAATTTCGCGTGGTGGATGCCCTGATTACCAATTTCCATCTGCCGCGCAGTACGTTATTGCCGCTGGTGTGCGCCTTTGCCGGGCGCGACCTGATGCTGCAGGTGTACCAGGAGGCCATCCGACAGCGGTATCGCTTTTACTCGTTTGGGGATGCGATGTTGATTATCTAGTTTCTGTCTGGAAACCCCGTAAAAGCGGCATCCCCATGCCGCTTGGCACAGGCTGACATGGGGATGTCAGCCTTACTTTCCAGACAGAAACCAAGTTCCCTGGCGACTATCTTGACAATGTCAGATATTGTCATTGCGACGACGAAGCAATCTCCTTTCGGGTGGAGATTGCCTCGCCGCCCTTTGGGCGGCTCGCAATGACATGTTGCTTCGCCGCCGGAGTTTACCCTGAGTCGAAGCCCTGAGCGCAGCGAAGGGGAAACGAAGGGGCGGCTCGCACC
>FWPV01012183.1_pt1 | contig 13368 bp, 8 predicted proteins | sample 2228371 | NCBI WGS metagenome assembly FWPV01 (sample SAMEA103939776, study PRJEB20133) | metagenome | reverse complement strand
GCTGGCCGCCATCGGCGGTGAGGCGCTGCCGGAATGACTGGAGCAGGTTGCCCTCCGGGTCCCAAGCCGGCGAACTCGTGTCCCAGAGCGAGTCAAAGATGCGGCGGCTCTTGTTCTCGGCTGCGCTCCAAATATGAATCGAGCGCCGCCGCACCGCGCCGCCCGTCCGGCTATAGGCGATCCACTGGCTGTCGGGCGACCAAGTGTAATCGAGCAACTGCCCCCGCGGCTCGTCGTCAACTTCCACGACCGACTTGTCCTCCAGCTTCAAGACGTAAAGCTTGCCATCTTTGTCGCTGAATGCGATGCGCTTGCCGTCGGGCGACCACACCGGGCGATAGCGCATGGCTTTGCCGCTGCGCGTAAGCTGCTCGACGGCGCCCGAACCATCTTGGTTCACTAGATAAAGCTCCTCTTCGCCGCTGCGGTCGGAAATGAAGACGATCTGCCTCCCGTCGGGCGACCATGCCGCGGCTTTGTCGTGCACGCCGGAAGAGCGGGTCAGGTTGCGGACGGCGCCTTTCTCGATGGGCGCCGTGAAGACGTCTCCCCGCGCGGCGAATAGCGCGCGTTCCCCTTTCGGGCTGAGTCCGTAGCCCTCAATCTGCCCCGCTGCGGAGACCTGCGACGGACGGGATGAGAGCCCGTCGGTGGGAACGGTAATGGAAATCTTGCGGGGCTTGGCGGCGCTCTTTACGTCCAGGACCCACAACTGTCCGTCGAGCTCGTAAACGATCTGCGACTTGTCGCCCCGGCTTGGCCAGCGTACGTCCCAATCAGTGTAGTTCGTGAGCTGACGGGTGCGCTTCGACGCCGGGTCGAACTCATACAGATTGAGCTTGCCTGTGCGGTCGCTGGCGAAGTAAATCTTGTCCCCGATCCACATCGGGTCCCGCTCGGTGCGCTGCGAGTGCGACACGGCCTGTAATTCTTTGGTGGCGAGGTCGAAAATATAAAGATTTTGAGCCCACCCGCCCTGATAACGCTTCCAGGCTCGGAAGTCCCGGAACAGGGGAGAATAAACAATCTTCTTGCCGTCCGGGGAGAGATCGCCCGCGCCGGAAACAGGCATGGGCAGGGCTTCGGGCAACCCTCCCTTGACGGGCACCTTGTAAAGCCGGCAGTTCGTCATGGTCCAAGCGTCGCGAAGCGAGCGGAAGATCACATACTCGCCATCGGGAGTCCAACCGTAGACTTGGTTGTCGTAACCCCACCGGTCGGGCAGCGGTCCGCGGGCGGGGTAGAACGTAAGCTGCTTGGGCACGCCGCCGGCGGCAGGCATGACATAAACTTGCTCATCGCCGTCATACTGCCCGGTGAAAGCGATCCACTGCCCGTCGGGGGAAAACTTGGCGAAGAGTTCCAACCCCGGGTGGGCGGTGAGCCGGACGGCGTTGCCGCCGGAAACCGGAGCCGTCCACAAGTCGCCACCATAAGTAAAGACCACTTTATCCCCATGGATGTCCGGAAAGCGCAAAAGCCGCGTTTCCGCGCTGAGGGTGAAAGCCAAAGCAATCGCCACGCAAAGTCGAGCCGTCATAACCTTGACGGTAGCATGCTTAGGCGAGAGGTTAGAATGGGATAAAGATTATCGCCATGGCCGACCCGATCTGGCGGCATTTTCCCGTTTTCTTCGCGTGCCTCATCGTGCTCGCAGTGCACTGGAGTTTTGCCCGCTGGGTGCGCACGCGGGCGGCTCGCGTGACGGTGTGGAGCGCCTGCGCGTGGACTCTGGCGAGCTATATCCTCGGACTGCCGTTTATCGCCGCCGCCATGCCGCAGTGGGATTGGTATTTCTGGATGCGCGGCGCGGGCGTGGCGTGGGGCGTTTGTTCGCTGGGGGTGTTTTTGCTGTGGTCCTTGTGGCGAAAGATCCCCAAGCCGAAGTTCCAACCGGAGCGCAGGCGCCTGCTGCTGGCAGCCAAGGCGGCGGTTGCTGCGGCGCCGCTCACCGCTACGGGATACGGGGTGTATGTCGCGCGCAACGGTTTGACCGTCCGCGAAATCGACCTCCCGGTTCCGGGCTTGCCTGAAGACTTGGACGGCGTCCGCATCGTGCAGCTTACCGACATACACTGCAGCCCGTTTCTGAGCCCGCGCGACGTCGCCCGAGCCGTCGCCATGGCGAACGAAGCCGACGCTCACATCGCGGTGGTCACGGGCGACATGATCACCACGGCTTCCGATAACTTGCGGGATTGCCTGGTTGAGCTGTCGAGGCTGCGCGCGGCAGCCGGGATCTTCGGTTGCCTGGGAAATCATGAAATCTACGCCCGGGCGACGGATTTCGCGGAACGGGAAGGCGCGCGGCTCGGAGTCCGGTTTCTCCGCGGCGAAGCCGTCCGGTTGCGCTTTGGCACAGGGGAACTGAATCTCGCGGGCGTCGACTACCAGCGCATGCGCCGCCCGTACTTGGTGGGGGCTGAACGCCTGGTGGCGCCCACCGCTTTTAACGTCCTTCTCTCTCACAACCCGGACGTCTTTCCCGTCGCCGCAGCCAAAGGCTTCGACCTCACGCTGGCGGGACACACGCACGGCGGTCAGCTTACCGTCGAGATTCTGGAGCAGCATTTGTCTCTCTCCCGCTTCTTCACGCCCTATGTTTACGGGCTGTATCAAGACGGCGCGCGGAGCATCTATGTTAGCCGCGGGATCGGCACGGTCGGCGTGCCGGCGCGTATCGGCGCTCCGCCCGAGATATCATTGGTTCGACTGTGCGCTATCTGATCCTTAGCGATATCCACTCCAACCTCGAAGCGCTTGAAGCCGTAATGGAGGGGGCCCAGGGAGCATACGACCGCATCCTGTGTTGCGGCGACCTTGTGGGATACGGCGCGGATCCCGGCGCGGTGGTCGACTGGGCCCAAACGTATGTAAGTTACTGCGTTCGCGGCAACCATGACCGCGCGATGTTTCAAGAGGAAGATTTGGAGTGGTTCAACCCCGCGGCAAGAGCCGCCGCTGTGTGGAACCGGAATGCGCTGTCGGAGAAACAGCTCCGGTATCTGAGAAACCTGCCCCACGGACCGCAGATGGTGGACGGCTTTATGCTGTTCCACGGAGCGCCGCAGGACGAAGACGACTATCTTCTCAACATCGAGGCAGTGCGCGCCTGCGAGCCGCACTTGACAGCTCAGCTATCCTTCTTCGGCCACACCCACTGGCAAGGCGGCTTCCGCCTTTTCCGCAGCGCCGCGCGTCCCATCCCGAAAGTGCCTGCTCAGGACAGCGAATTTGTGCTCGACGTCTCAGGACGGGAATATATTCTGGTCAACCCCGGATCGGTAGGCCAACCGCGCGACGCCGATCCGCGTGCGGCGTTCTGCATCTATTCAAGCAGTGAGAAAACGGTCGCCTATTACCGGGTTCCCTACGACATCGAAGCAGCGCAGAAAAAAATCATTGCCGCCGGCTTGCCTTCCGTCCTCGCCCGCCGCCTCGGCGCGGGGTTCTAATCCGGTTTTCCCACCACTTCACAGGCGGCATCCGCGTATACGCCCAAGACGTCGAGCCATGAGACGTGCTCCTGCACGAGGGTGAGCCGCAACAAATACTCCCCCGGCTCGCGCGGCGCCTCAATGCGCGCCTTATATTGGAAACTCTTCCCCGGCGGCAGCGGGGGGTAGATCTCGCTGCGCACGCCTTCGTGCCAGAGCACCTCGCCGTCCAACCCAAGCCAGTGGTAGGACAGGCATAGAGGATGCTCGCCCAAGCTTGTCAACACCGCTCCCGCGCCATTTTCCAATTCGACGGCGGCTTCGAAAGGCTCGCCTGCCGGTATGATGCGGGGACAAGCGGCGAGCCGGATGCCGATTCGGGACAGCGCCTCTTTCGAAAGCGGGTCCATGCTCAAAGTCTCACGCAAACGCCGCAGCCTCACTTCGGCATGAATGGCGCGCCGCTCCACCGGCGCAAGTTGCTCAGCCAAGTGAAAGGTGTTGCTGGTGGGAGCAATTTGGTCCAGAAACCGCGCAGCCGCAATCCGGACGGAGTCCCAATCCGGCGCGGGCGCCTGCCGGAACTCATCGATCGCCGCGCGGTAAATTTCCACCAGCGCTTGAGCAGCGGCGTTCAGCCCTTCGACGCTCCGCACCCGGGCGGTCACCCGCGCCGCGTCTTGCGGATCGTAGCGTCTCAACTGGCTGAGAACCGTTTCCTTCGTGGGCGGCAACAGAAAGGTTCGCAACCCGAAGTTCCGCAGCCGTAGCAGGTCATAGTTTTCGGTAGTGACCATTTCTCCGAAACCGGAGACGTCAGCCAGAATCACCGCGCACCCGGTAGCCATGGCTTCCAACGCCGCCCGGCCCTTAGCGAAGACGACATCGTAGTCTCCCAAAATCCGCTCAGGATCCGAGAGAGCCGCGCCTACGCCCAAGCCGATGGCGTCCACCGCCAAACCCGCCTCGGCGCAGGCTTCTTGAATCGCCGGAAGGTGGTTCAGCTCCGTAAGCGTGTTGCTGAATACGAGAGCCCTCCGGGGCGCCGGGGGGAGAGGTCCCCGCTGCGGAAATCGCTCCAAATCCACGGGATTCTGGTGGAGAAGGACTGACGATTCAGGGACGCCGAACAGCGATATCAGCGCATCCCGGGCGTGCTCGCTCACCGCCAGATAACGAATAATTCCCGGCAGCCGCGGAGCGATGGCGTCCGGTCCCCAGCCGTGGCAAACGAAAAGCGCGGGGGTTTGAGGGAAGCGGAGCATCGCCGCTACGGTTTCCACCGGCGCGTTCCCGTGGATGATGTCCGGCTGCGCCAATTTGTCGATGGAATCAATCACCGGAATGCCGGCGCTCAGAAGTTCGCGCGCGGGACCGCCCAGCCGCCGGCAATAGACGCACGGGCGATGCCCCTGCCTGGCGAGCTCGCGGGCGAAGTCTCTGACATAGAGCGAGCCGCCCGCCGGTCCTTCCATGGTCTGGATCGTAAACAGGACGTTGAGCACCTCACATGATAGCAATGCGGCGCTCCGGCTCAGAAAGTGAAGGAAACCAGCATTTCGACTTGGTTCGGTATGGTACGGCGGAATCCCCAACCGGCGTGATCCTCTGACCAGCGGGTATACCGCAGCGCCGGACCGATCTTCAGGGTCTTATAAGATGTCTCAATCCCGGCTCCCACGGTGGCGCCGAGCCGGGAGGGACTGTAGCTGCCTCGGTTTCCGGAGAACCGTAAAGAAGGACCCGCCGCGATCACGGGTCGAAAGGGCGCGTGAATCATCAACCGCCACTTGGCCAGGATCGGGAACTGCCAGGTCAGCACGGTGAACTCGGTCGAGGGATCCCCTCCAACCCGGAGGGGTCTGTACAACGCATTCGTCTCCAGGGAAAACCTTGGGTGCAACTCCACTTCCGCAGCGAGCCCGGCTACGTAGCCCGGGAGTTCATCCCGGATCCGCGCCAGCCCGCGCGTAAAGGGCGCGCCAGCCACCAAACCGAACCGCAGCTTCTTGCCGCCCACCTTCCATGACGGCACAGAGGTCGCATAGCCAACGGTGGCGAGCAACTCGATTTGATCCCGTTTGGTGGCGATGCGCGGGAAGTCGCCGTCGTACCGCCACCGTGTGTACCTCAGCACAGGGGACAGGCGCAAACGCCCCCAAGCGAACTGTCCGCCGGCGCCAACGGTGAATCCGAACTGCGAGGGTTCGCTCGGCGGCGGGTCGTCGCGAGTCCGGAACGAAGGACCTATCTCCACGAACGGTTTCACCGGGCGCTCACAGGGCAGGATGTACTTCACAAGCACAGGCCACTGCCATGTGACGATGGACGAGTGTCCGGCGTCTTGAATGGGGCCTCCCGGAAAAGTGAAGCGGCGCTGGAGAGTTAGCGGCCGGCGCAAGGCGCTGGCTTCGAGCGATACGCCGCCACCGAGCATGACTTCGGCCGAGAGTCCCGCGATGGGGCTGCGTGTCTCCGAGTACAAGTCGAAGGCTGTGAGCCCCTGTGCGAACTGCGGGTCCCAGTAACTCTGCCGGGTGATGGGAAAGTCCCTCGTCAGATTTGCGCCGCCGATGAATCCAAAGGTGGTGCGCTGCCCGTAAACGAGCCCCGGAAGGAGGACTCCAACGGCCAGCAGCCGGAGCCGCAAATCGCCGTGCATTCTCCCTGACCGACGCGGGCGGCCGGCGGCAGGTTGCGGCCACTTACCGCCGGATTTGATAAACTTCCCCGGGGGAGTCACCTATGCATTACCGAATTTTCGCGCTCGTGCTTTTCTGCGTTGGCGTCTCATTCGCGCAACTGGACCGTGGCTCGATCACCGGCGTCGTGACCGATCCGAGCGGCGCCGCAGTTCCTGGCGCAGCGGTGACCATCATGCACACCGGCACCGGAGTTAAACATGAGACACTCACCACCTCGAACGGGCAGTACGCCCGCCCCAACCTGCCGGTAGGGGAATACCAGATTACGATTTCCGCTCCTGGATTCAAACGCACGGTCAGAAGCGGCATTAGCCTCGGCGCAACGGAAGTCCTGCGCGTGGACGCTGTTCTCGAGCTTGGCGCAGTGGCTGAGTCCGTCGAAGTGACGGCGGAGATTCCAAGGCTGCAAACAGAAACGCCGGAAGTCGGAACCACGCTCGACAATCGCTCACTCCTAGACTTGCCGCTCAGTTTTTCGAGCGGGCGCCGCCCGGAAAGTTTTGCGTTTTCGGTCTCGCCTGGGGTGGGAGGCACGTCCTACACGAGCCACATCAACGGGTCCACGGGATTTTCCAAAGAGATGCTGGTCGACGGCGCCTCAATCACCGTCAACCAGAGCGGCGATGTGAACGCAGGGATGATCTCGCCGGAAGCGCTCGAAGAAGTGAAGGTGCAAACCGCCGGCATGTCCGCCGAGTTCGGGCGCACACAGGGGGGCATTTTCAACTTGGTGCTGAAATCCGGAACCAACCAGATCCGGGGCAGCGCCTACTTCGCCCTGCGCAACGAAGCGTTGAACGCCAACACATTCGCGGACAACTACCGCGGCGCTCCCCGCGCGACGGACCGCAAGCAAAACTGGGCGGGCAGCCTCGGCGGTCCTGTGTATCTGCCCAAAGTGTATGACGGGCGCAACCGTTCGTTCTTCTACTTCGCTTACGAGCGCTACAAAGAGCGCTCCTACGGCTTCGGAGCGCCCAGCCGCAACGCCCCGATCCCCGATTTCTATGAGGGCGATTTCAGCCGCTTGCTTGGACCCGTCACCACATTTCGGGACGCCCTGAACCGGCAGGTTGTCCGGGGAGCGATTTACGACCCGGCGACCTTCCGCCAGATCGAGGGCGGAAGGTGGGTAGGCGACATGTTCCCGGGAAACAAGATTCCGGCGTCTCGGTTCAGCCAAGTGGCGCGGAAGCTGAATGAGATCGCCAAAAAGCATTACTTGCCCACGGTGCGCGACGCCTCCGGGCAGATTCCCTTGGTGGCTAACATGTTATTCCCGAAGTCCGGAGCGCCGGAGTGGGATCATCACCAGTACTCCGTGAAGGCGGATCAGATTTTGAACGACCGCCACAAGCTCGCGGGTAGTTGGTTTTACCATTTTTCCCCGCGCCTGATCCTGGACGCGGGCGGATTGTGGGATCCGACGGACAGGGAAGGCGGTCCGCTCGCCAAGGCACGGCGGCGCGATGATACCGGCGGCGGCGCCCGTCTGTCCGAAGATTGGACCATCTCGCCGCGCTTGCTCAATCACTTCACCCTCTCTTACAACCGCCGGGGCAATCCGCAGGAGATCATCTACTCGAAAGTCGACGGGGCGAAGGAACTAGGCATCAAGAATCTCAGCACAACCGGCTACCCGGTAGTGAACTGGGGCGGCGGTCCCTTCGTCAGCTTGGAGACGCCGGGCTTCACCACTTACTCTTTCCGGGCGGACGTGAGCTGGGGCATCCTGGATACCGTCAGCTTCACAAAAGGACGCCACTTCTTGAAAATGGGCGTCGACATGCGCCGCAATCATCAAAACAACAATCAGAAGAGCAATGGCGCGTCATTCACCTTCGCCGCCCGCGCAACGGCCATCCCGACGGAAGCTTTCTCCGGGAACCAGACAGGCTACTCGTTCGCCAGCTACCTGCTCGGCATCGTGGACAGCGCATCCCTCAGCGATCCTGTGCCGATGGGCGGCCGCCGCCACTACTACGCGCTGTTCATCCAGGATGATTTCAAGGTTTCCAAGCGTCTGACGCTCAATCTTGGCTTACGGTGGGAGCATCAGCCGCCGGTGTTTGAAGTGGCGGACCGCTACTCGAGCTGGAGTCCGAACAAAATTGACCCCATCTCCGGCTTGCCTGGCGCATACGAATTCGCAGGCAAGTGCCAGGTTTGCACCGGGAAACGATATTTCGGGACCAAAAACTGGAAGGATTTCGGCCCACGGTTCGGTTTCGCATGGAGGGTGCGGGAGAGATGGACGGTGCGCGGCGCCTATGGAATCTTGTACGAGGCGGACTCCTTCAATGGCTATAACCCCACGCCGCTCGGAAAGCCCACCAGCACGGCTTGGGGCGGAACGTATTCGCTGAGTTCGAATCCTACGCAGCCCTGGGCGGGCATTTTCAATTGGGACAACGGCTTCCCCACGGATCGTTACTCGCCGGCGGGTTATGACGTCTCTTGGGGCAACAAGAACCGTCCCGGCATGATCGACGCGCGCTATGGGAAAACGCCTTATGTGCAGCAGTGGAATTTGAACATTCAGCGGGAACTGCCCGGGAAGGTCCTTGTGGATATCGGATATCTCGGCAACAAGGGAACCCGGCTGAAGGCAGGCGAACTCGCGCGAGTCAACCAGTTGCCGCCTTCCGCGCTTGACCAATACAAGACCCGCTTGAACAACGCGGTGCGCAGCCCCGCCGACGCCGCCGCCAACGGAATCCGGTATCCTTTCCCGGGCTTTTCCGGCACGGTGGCTTCCGCGCTGCGCGACTACCCGCAGGTTCAGGGCAACCAGACGGTCAACGTATACGGCTCCCCGCTAGGCTTCACCAACTACCACTCGTTGCAGATTACGGTCAACCGCCAGCTTAGGAAGGGGTTCACGGTTTACGCCAACTATGTGTGGTCCCGCAATATGGCGAACGTTGACAGTTCCCTGATCGGCGACAACAGCGGACCGCTCGACTATTACAACCTGGCTTTGGAAAAGGCGGTTTCGAGCTACGACGTGCCGCACTTTGTAAAAGCCTTTTTCAGTTATGAGCTGCCATGGTTGAAGAGGAACCGGATCCTGGGAGGCTGGGCGATTTCGGGAATTCTGAACTACGGCTCCGGACAGCCTCTGGGTTTCAGCGCCTCCACGCCGCTATCCGGGGGTTGGAACGGCGCCTTGAACCGCGCCAATATCGCCCCCGGCGAGATGAAGGCAGCCGGTTTCGATAAGTCCAAGTTTGAATTGTCCATGGCGACTTCGCCCAACAACACTTACCTCAACAAAACCCTGTTCTCCCAACCGCCACCGCTGACGCTAGGGACGTCTGCTCCCCGCTACTCTCAGGTAAGAGGCTTCGGTACGGTGAACGAGGACCTCTGCCTGCAAAAGTCGCAGCGTTTGACCGAAAAGGCCCGTTTGAGGCTAAGGGCAGAATTGCTCGACGCCTTCAACCGGTCGAAGCTCGGCGGCATCGTGACGAGCGTGAACAATCCAAACTTCGGACAAGTCACGTCCATTTCAGGCAACCGGCAGATCCAATTGAGCGCGCGAATCGACTTCTGAACTCCATGCGGCTGATCACACTCCTATTGCTGGCTCCGCTGTGCGGGGCGGGCGCCGATTACTTTCTGGACTCCACAGGCGGCAACGACTCGCACCCGGGCACTTCGCGCGACAAGGCATGGCGTTCCCTCGAGAAAGTCAACGCCACGGTTTTTCAACCCGGCGACCGGATCTTGTTGCGCTCGGGAGGGGTGTGGACGGGAACGCTGCACCCCAAAGGATCCGGCGCCGAAGGGCGTCCCATCGTGTTGGATCGCTATGGCGAGGGCGCGCTTCCCCTGGTGAACGGTGCGGGGGCTGAATCTGCGCTGCTGCTCGAAAATCAGGAGTTTTGGGAAGTGCGCAATTTGGCCTTCACGAACGACGCGCCGGAGGAAGGTCTGCGCCGGGGCGTGCTGGTGCGCGCCCGCAACACCGGGCGAGCCCTGCGTCACATCTACATTACCGGGCTGCATGTCCATCACGTCAGGGGCAAACTTGGCGCGGACATTGTGTCGAAGACCACGGGCGGCATTGCCGTCGAAGTGCGCGGGAAGGAGAAGCCTTCGCGGTTTGACGACGTGCGCATCGAACACTGCCGGGTGGAGCATGTGGACAACACGGGCATTTATACGTGGTCGGACTACTCGCCTCATCCCCGCGACCCCCTATGGGCGGACCTGCGCTTCACACGCCTTGTGGCGCGGGGCAATGCGATCACCGACACCGGAAAGAACGCTTTAGGCGTCCGCGCCTCCCTGGCGCCGCTCATTGAACGCAACACCGTCCGCCGGTCCTCCTCGCGGCTGCACGGCAACGCGATCTATGTATTCGGCTGCAAGGATGCGCTCATTCAATATAACGATGTCGCCGAAACGCGATTCGATCGAATTGAGGGCGCGGCGTTCGACAGCGACTACAACAGCGAAGGCACAGTCATTCAGTTCAATCACAGCCACTCGAACGGCGGGGGCTTGGTCAACTTGTGCAATAACCCGGCGTCCCCGCCGCCGCGCGGATACAACACCGGGACGATCGTCCGGAACAACATCAGCCGGGACGAAATCGAGCGCGTCATTGGCTTTGACGGCCCAGTGACCAACACAATCATAGAGGACAACGCCATCTACGTCGGCAAGGGCTTGAAGCCGCGCATTATCGAATTCGATATCTTCGGCAAGACGCCCGGCTACGCGGATGGCGTGGTATTCCGGCGCAACGTCATCGTCAACGAGGGCGGCGGCACGTACCTGTGGGGCGAGGCTACGAACGTCGTTTTCGAGAACAACAGCTTCTTAGGCCGCCATCCGAACGACGCGCCGCCTTCCGGCGATTTCGAGTACCGCCCGAACGTGCCATACGCCAAGCGCGGCGATATCGTTCTCCGTGCAAACCTATACCTGCCTAAAGGAAGCGGACCTTTCCCCGCGGTGCTCTTCATACACGGCGGCGGTTGGTCTTCCGGCGACCGCACGCAACTGCGGGTCCCTGCCGCCTACCTCGCCGAGAGGGGCATCGCCGCAGTGGCTGTCAGCTACCGCCTCTCCGGGCAAGCCACATATCCGGCAGCGATCGAGGACGTCAAGGAGGCTGTGCGGTGGGTGCGCGCCAACGCCGCACGATACCGGATTCATCCGGACAATCTAGGAGCAGCGGGATCTTCGGCGGGGGGACACTTGGCGGCGCTGCTCGCTCTTACCGCCGGAAAAGCCGAACAGATCAAAGCTGTGGTTCCCTTGAACCCGGTCCTGGATCTCACCGCGCTCCAAGGCAGTCCAATGGTGGCGAAATTCCTGGGCGCGCCCTGCCCTGAGCGTATGGAACTTTGCCGGGAGGCGTCCCCGGTGTTTCGAGTCCATCCCGGCGCGCCGCCCTTCTACATCATGCACGGCACGGATGATAAAACGGTCCCGTACAGCCAAGCGACAGCCATGGTCGCCGCGCTCAAGAAAGCGGGCGTACAGGCGCGGCTCTTCACCGGCGAGGACGCCCCGCACACGTTCTGGAACAACCCTCGATGGCAGCCCGCCGTCCTGCGCGAGATGGAGGCTTTCTTCCGGGAGCATCTCCGTTAGCGCTCCGGGATGCGCTACGCTAACCAAAAAGGACTTGGGGCATGAGACAAATCCCGAATTGGGATCAGTATTATCTTGGCATCTGCCGCATGGTGGCCACGCGCAGTAAAGATCCGAATACGCAGGTGGGCTGCGTGATCGTGGGACCGGCGCATGAAATCCGCTCGACGGGGTATAACAGCTTCCCGCGCGGCATCCGGGACGACGTTCCGGAGCGCTTGGAGCGCCCGATGAAGTATCTGTGGATCGAACACGCCGAGCGCAACGCCATCTGCAACGCGGCGCGATGCGGCACGCCGCTTGAAGGCTGCACCATCTATGTCGAGATCATGCCCTGCATGGATTGCGCCCGCGCCATCGTTCAGGCCGGGATCTCCACAGTGGCGATTTCGGACGAGCGCATGAAGCAGTACTCGAGCGAATACTACAACGAGCACTTCGGTATGGTCGAGGTGCTCTTCCGCGAAGCCGGCGTCACCGTCCGCCGTATCCCGGGCGCTTGACGCCGGGCACGGGGAAGAACTCCTCCCTCAACCGCATTTCACCTGCGCTTGAGTCATTCCGGGAGCAGCTCGCCCTTTTCCAGGTGGCGGATCTTGCTGGCGGCTTCCGCGGCGTGGGGATCGTGGGTGACCATGACAATGGTCTTGCCGTATTCCTGGTTCAGTTTGGTCAGCAGCTTCAGCACCTCCCGGGCCGAAACCGCGTCCAAATTGCCCGTGGGTTCGTCCGCCAGGATCAGATCCGGATCGGTGACGATGGCGCGAGCAATCGCTACCCGCTGCTCCTGCCCGCCGGAAAGCTGCCGCGGATAATGCTTCAACCGGTCGCCTAGCCCGACAAGGTTCAATGCCGTCACAGCGTGCTCGATTCGCTCTTTCTTCGAGAGATTCGTGAGCTTAAGCGGCAGTTCGACGTTTTCCAGCGCGGTCAGAACAGGGATCAGATTGAACGTCTGGAAAACGAACCCGACGTGAGCGTTGCGCCAGCGGGCGATGTCGCCGTCCGACAAGGAGCGCAAATCCTGCCCCAAGACCGTAATCTTCCCGGAAGTCGGCCGGTCCATGGCTGCGATGAGGTGCAGCAAGGTGGATTTCCCACTCCCCGATGGCCCCATCAACGCGACAAATTCTCCGCGGTGGATTTCAAGGTCCACATCGCGCAGAGCGACGACATGGAATTCGTCGCGGATGAATTCCTTACCCAGCTTCTCGGTTTGGATCACGGTGTCCGGCATTAGCTTCCCTTCTTCTTCTTCACCTTGTCGCCGTCCTTCAACCCCCCGGGCGGGTTGACGATCAGGTCTTCGCCGCCGATGAGCCCTTCTTCCACGCGCAAGCCTTGGGGCGTGGAAGCCGCCACCTTCACCGGACGGCGCACCGCCTTGCCGTTCAAAACCACGAACACCGCGCCGTCGCGCACCGCTCCGCCCGGCACGTACGCCACCGGGCGTCCGGAGCCCGCCGCCTGCTTGCCGCCCTCCGCAAGGAATGCCACCGAGGCGTTCATCTCCGGCCGCAGAAATTCATCCGGGCGCAGGACCCGGACTTTCACTTGCACGGTCGCCTTCTGCCGGTTCGCCTCAGGCGAAATCTCGTCAATGAGGCCCTCGTACC
>FWPV01012181.1_pt1 | contig 13374 bp, 9 predicted proteins | sample 2228371 | NCBI WGS metagenome assembly FWPV01 (sample SAMEA103939776, study PRJEB20133) | metagenome | reverse complement strand
GCTTGGGCACCGGTGCCAACGTTGGCGACAATCAGCTTGTCTTTGGCTCTGGAGCAGCACACATAAAATAGGTTACGCGTACGCTTCTCCCGACCTTGGCTGGTATCGGTTCCCGCTAGCATCTTGCCGAAGGAGTATTGGTTCCAATTCGCGCCCGCGTCATCAAGTACCACAATTACGTTCTGAAACTCATCGCCCTTCACTCCGTGCTTGGTAGAGAACGGCATGCTATTTTCCAAAACCGCTCGGTATCGACTGACCTCAATATAGGGCACAGCCAGCAACAGCGCCATAAAGGCTTGATGTGCGGCCTCATGAGAGTCCGGATCAGCTGGCGCCACAGATCCCCTAATAGCATCTTCGAGGTCATCCAAGAGGGTAACCAATTGGGCTTTGTGCAGATGCTTCAATACTGCTTCAATGGTGCCCCCGGTGTCGATGAGGGAAAGCAACTCATCAAGATTTGCCTTAACTCTAGCTTTCTCGGCCGCCCCGGCAATCGGGCTCGGTCGTTCTTTTAAAAAACTGATAGCGCGCCCAACCTTTCCTTTTCGCCAAGCCAAAATGAAGGGTTCAACTTTGTTGACGAAGAACGAGGCGATCGGGTCTTCGCCGCTCTGGAATCTATCCTGAATGAAGCCGCCTCGGCTGTTATAGGCCGCCCATAGGCCAGCGTAACCGGCTTTGCGGGCAATAAGACGATGGGTAAGGAATAGCACCTTCAACTCGCCCTCAATGTTCCAGCCAAAAGCATCACGAGCCTTTTGTGCGGCCAAAGCTGACAAATCTGCATCGGGATCAACGCCGACCAAGCTAATATACCCGGCGGCGCCCGGCAGATTAGCGCCTGCGGGCTGTTGCTGAATATCTGTGCGGATTTTGTTGAGCAGTTTGATCACCGCTTTTGAGCAGCGATAGTTCTCTTCTTTTTTGATTTGGATGAGCAGCGCTTGTTGCTCTGTTGAAAGTTCGCCGACGCCACCTTGATAGATGCTCTGCATCTTGTCGCCGAAGAACCCAATCAGCGGAGGTTGTTCTGTCTTTAGCAAATGTTCCAGAAGCGTCTTGACGACAAGTGGATCGGTGTCCTGATATTCATCCACGAAAATGAACGGAAAGCGGGCGGCAACGACCTTAGATAACAAAGGATGATCGCGGAACATGATGTACGCCACACCCAGAAGATCATCATGGAAGATACGTCCTTCTAGAAAATTTGCGCCCCGATCCGAGTAGATGATCGCCGGCACTGTTTTTAATGCGGCCTCAAGTTCGCTTTGGTTCTGCTTCCTCCGACTGTTTGCAGGCAGGCCCTCATTGAAAGTCAGCAGGGCTGGTTTCAACTCCTTCTGAAACGGCTTAATCGACGCCCAGAGAAAATCGTGGATCGTCGAAACCACAAACAGGGGGTCATGTTCTGTGCGCTCGATAATCTCGTTCTTGGCTACATTCGTGAATGTGATGCAGGCAACTTTCTGACCCACGTCCAAGATGCTTCTTCGGTCGGGTCCGCGAATGAAATCCAGCGCGCGAATAAGCGAGGATGTCTTACCCGACCCCGCGCCTGCGTCGATCAGGAAGCTCTTCCGAGCTTTGAGGCATTCTAGAATTTTTTCGTCCGCTTCAGTCATCACTTTACCGGATGTTCTGCCAGCCATTTAAGGCCTTGCTGAATGTAGAGAGGAATGCCCCACCCCGGCGCATTGATAAGATCAAGTGCGAAATCGACTTTCGCCAACTTGCCACTTAGCGCCCATGCCTGAGCCGCGAGGCCGGCATCCACCGCCTTTTTGACGGCAGCCTTGGTCGTAATGAGTTTGGCGTGGTTTGTCGTCAGCCACGGAATATTGGCGTAAACAAACGCCTCTTCGAAAGACCTGCCACAGTGCCCGTCTTGGCCAACTTGATAAGCGACACGAATGCAACCTTGCGTCTTGTCAACCTCGCCACAGGCCATCAATTCGTCGAAATTTGTTTTCCCTGGGAGCCACGTTCTCAGGCACACATTGCTGGTGCCTTTGCCCTCCGCGACCGGGCACTTTACATTGTTCGCATCGACTGAATCCAGGTCGGTAATGATCAAACTGGGAATGCCGAGGAATTCAATAACGGGCTTAAGCTTGTGCGCATAGGCTCCGCCGACCTCGGAGATGCTTATATATTGACTACCCAGTGTCTCGCACCCCGCCACCTTAGCCTGCTCTTCTATCATCGTCGGAAGGAGCAATCTCTCTACCTGCCCCTCAACGAAGAGGGCTTTGTCGGCAAAGAATAGATCGCAATGCGTCAGCCTGATGTAGCGGCGCAGAAAATCGAGAAGATCAGGATCGTCGTCGGGCAAGGGCAGCTTCGACAAATCCCGCATGACAACCTGACGGCCGACCCGCCGGAAATACCGCACCGGCTCAAACTCGGAATGGGCGATCATGTGAGATGAATGAGTGGATAGAAGGACCTGCGCCGTGGTGCCTCCGTCCGTTTCTAGAGCTTTTGAGATTTCGCTAATGAAGACCGTTTGCATTTGGGGATGCAGGTGAGCTTCAGGCTCTTCGATTGCGATAACATGGACGCGTGGCTTGTCGCCCTTGGAAGCGTCGATTGCAGCGCGGAACGATTCCAACTGGAGAACGATGTAGATCAGATTTTTGTAGCCAAGCCCGTTATATTTTTCCGGAAGCTCAAACTCTTCCATCACGCCCCCTTTCCCGGCGTGTTCACTGGCATAATAAATCCGTGCGTTGTCGCGGTAGATTGTTTCAGCGCTCAATTCGGCCCGTACTCTTAGGTCCGGTGCTTTCTGGCCAGGCGGATAGCCAAAATTCTGAAGGCGCTTCGTGAGGCGACCGAAGGCCTTGCCGTACTTGCCAGTCAGATCACCTGCACTTTGTGTGAGAGCATCCTCGATTGCCTGATAGCCAGCAGCATCATCTACCTGATAAAACCGCTCGTAGTGATCATGCAGCAACTTTGATAGCTTCGCCGAACGGCTCCCTTCATCGTCGTCAACGTGCCTCTGGGCCGGCACAATATCGATGCGCAGCAGGGATTTCAGTAGTCCACCGTCATCCAGTTGTTCGACCTCTTTTCCGTCAGGTGAAACCTTGAAGAAAGTGCGTTTGAAGTGATCCCGGAAAGTCTCTTTTAGATAATCGCAAAGCGATTGATCTTTGCGTGGCCGCGCTTCGAAATCATCATGAAGCTTCTTCGCGTTTTCCAGCGCATAGTCGATCCTCATCCGCACCTTATTTGTGCCGGGCGTCAGGTCCATCAATAGCTGGGTCGCTGCCACCAAGTCGGCCTGGTCCTCGCCATATGCGAAAGTCAGGTCAAGGCGCATACGCGGGGCGAACCGTTTTATGAGAGCGACCCGCTTTTCCGGGTTCCCTTCGCCCGCGAGCAGAACTTCGATGCGCTTCAGGTCGCGATGGCGAAGCTGGGAAAGATCGTGAAAAGAGATTTTTGGCGTTTCACCTCCAGGCCCAATAAAGAGTCGAAGCGCTTCCATGACAGAGGTCTTACCGCTGTTGTTGGGTCCGACGAAAATGGTCGTTGTCTTGTTTTGGGCAAGGTCGATCGATATTCGCCGCAGCAATCTGAAGTTTCGAATACTTACGTTCTCAAGGCGCATGATGTTGATCTCTAAGACCTTGCAATGCTGAAGGATGACTTTGACGCCCTATTGCGAGGTAAAGGAGCGTCATTAAAGCCATTTGTTATAGCGCGGGAGAACTTTTCGCGCCAATATTGCACAATCTGGGGCTGATTCATCTTATCCGATTGAGTGACAGGCCGATTTCCGGCGTTTGCACAAAATGCGCCGGGACCGCGCTCCGCATCGGACAGATGCATTAAGGAAATCGCAGGCAGGGCATGCAGGCAGCGCGGGATATTGAGGGCAGTTTTGAAAATGCTGACGACTTGCTTTGGCAGGCTGCGGCGGAGCGCCTTCCGCAACATGGGAGTATTCGGGTATGTCGTTCCGGCCGGATTGGCCCGCTGGTTGAGTTTGCCATGGCCCGACGACATTTCCCCGATGCATACAAAGCCATCTCGTTCGAACCCAGGTTTGTGGCGATGGTGGATCAGGCTCTCGATCAGCATGTCATTACCGGTGGCGGCGTGCGCGATGTTGCCGGTGTATTTCCACTTGCCTTGCATGACCCCGCGTCTGAAGCGACGACCCTTTGGGACCAGTGGGCTAAACACGCTGAAAATGCGGCCGCAAACCATCATCTTCCGCGACAGCTTGTTGGGGGACTGCTTGGCGCTTTGGGCGAGCTGCAAGATAACGTCTATGTTCATAGCGGGCGTATCGAAACAGGGCTTGTCGCCTATGCTGTAAGTGACGGCGCTTTCGAGTTTGTCGTCGCAGATGCTGGCATCGGCGTCCTCGCGAGCCTCAAGCAAAATCCTGAGTTTGCAGCCATTCAGAACTCCGGTCAGGCGATGCAGGCGGCCATTTCGGATGGGGCCTCCCGCTTCGGCCGGGATGCCGGTCGTGGCTATGGCATTGGCAAGCTGTTTCGTGCATTGGCGCATGAGCAAGGTGACCTACGGTTTCGCAGCGGGGACCATGCCCTCACGCTGAGTGGTGACAATCTGAGTCTGACCGGCAACCTGGAAGTCGCCGAAAAGGCTGCCCTGCCGGGGTTCGTAGTATCGGTCCTGTGTCGTGCCTCTCACCCGCCGAACAGTCGGCAGCAGCCTTAGCGGCTTCTGCATCTCCAATTCGATCGCCGTCCGTACCACCTTGATATTGTGTGCCAACAGTTCATCGAGAGGTGCGTCGGCTTCGCTCGGGCATGAAGCCCAGTGCAGGCGCCCTGCCTCATTGAAATACGCCCTGCGCCGGCGAAGCGTTCGCGTGAAGGCGTCGGTTTCAAGAAGCGTTGTCCGGCGGAAAGCCTGATTCAGTTGCGGCAAAACACGAAGTCCGCCACGAACAATGAGGTCCAAGGGCCGCCCGACACGACGCGCAAGCAGGGACAGTTGGGCGGCGTGAAAATGAATACGTTCGCCGCGACCAGAGCCGGTTGCGAATTCGAACGCGACCACACCGATTTCCGGCCGTTCGCGGATCAAATCCGCCCACCGCCGATAGTCATGCTCGGTCCTGGCATTTAGATGCAGAGCCGCTGGCAGCCCTGCTGACGTAAATTCCGCCCACGCCATAAAAATCCGCTTCATAGCGTGAAGATTGTCGGTCCGGGGCACATCAGTGAGAACACTATAATTCGGTGTCGTGATCATGCTTATGCCAAGGTCGCGAAGCTGTGCGATCAGGCTGAAGCGATCTTCGAATTCCCACCACCGCTCGATAGATGGGTCTTTGCCAACGCCGCTCACGACGATCGACGCATTGGCCGGCACCAGAAACCGTTGGGCCAGTTCCTCCCGCGTGCGCACATGCAATTCACCAGTGCCCATGTTGACCAGTTCATAGAGAGAAATCGCTACGACCTGTTCGTTGAGAATCGAAGAACGGCTGTACTTGTGGTGGATGAGCGGCACGACGAGCGGCAGGGTCGGCAGTGACAGCTCTTTAAAACGAGGAATATTGTCGAATTCGAAGCCATCGATTTCGCGCATCCGGGCAACAAAATGCGAAGGATTGAAGCGACAAACCATATCGCACTTCGATTTATCCGCGCATGTGCAGAGATCATGACAGTCGAGAAACACACCGGCTTCCGTGTGGAGGCCGCCGCATGTTCCGAAATCCTTACAATTACGGCAACCCAATGCTGGGGTATGTACAGCAGGGTTATCCCACAGCCGCTGAGGCTGCGGGAAAATCCGGGACGGCTCGTGAGCCGGACGAATGCTCATTTGAAGTTTACCTCCGCGGTATCACCGAACAGGCCAACATGCGTTACGCGAGCTTCGACAAAACCTTTTCCTGCCGATACGGCCGCAGCAATCTCATTGCCGGGATTGCGGATGCGCCCAACCGCGTGAAGCCCCTTTGTCACTGCAAATTCCTCGCTGCCGCGTTCAACCAGACAAGTATCCCCGAGACTGACCCGCGCACCCGCAGATAGTTCAATAGTGACCTTATGACGGGCTTCCGTAATGGAAAGGTCGAGCAACGTTGGGCTTTTCAGGCGGTTAAGACCGCCGTTCCAACGCTTCTTCCAGGACTTCCCAGTATCGCGGCGTATGTAATCCAGACCCATCAGCCAACCTCCAACAGCGGCGTGAAGCTTTTCGTTTTTCCAATGCGGCGTTCCACAACCAGGCCCTTCGCTGCGAGAGACGAAAGCCGATTATTCCAGGCGGTGGGCTTGATGCTCTCATCCTCGCCGCTTGCGGCAAGCTGCGGAGCCGACGCTGCGCCGAGGCGCTTGATATGATCGAAAGTGACACGAAGGACCGGCTCCAGTTCTCCGACCAAAGATATATTGGAGAGATTGCCTTCGGCGTCACACTTACATGACCAGAAAACATCGGCCCGCTGTTTGGCAAAAAACTCAAGTTCCTCGGTCACTGCCGCACTCGCGTTCGCGATCACCGGGTACAGGTTCGTGGCACCATTTCTCGCAAAGTCACGAAAGCCGACGACGCACTCGCGCAGAAATGATGATGTGGCTACGTCGATACCAGCAAAGTCGAGATAGACGATCTCTGCCTCGGCGACCGGGTGGATACCCGCGATAAGATCGGAAAGTACCTTCCGTCCGGCCAAGCTGCCGGTCAGAATGCTTTTTTGCCCCGCCAATTCAAAAATCGAAATATGCACTTCACGATCCTCATTTTGTAAAATGAAGATAGTGACGCACCGCGACTTCGTCAAGGCTGTTCATTAAAAGATTCTAAATGACCGTCGTCGCCGTGAAGCGATTTCTTCAATGTCCGCTCAATTTGGTTTATGTATCGTTCAATTTATCTAACCAAGATAGATATATTTCGATAATTTCAAACTCGCCTTCGGTTTGAAATTATGCTACTTTATCCAGCATGACTGGAGAAACTCAAACTCTTCTAAACCAGCTTATCCGCAGCGTCCCCGAAGGACTGCTCGTCGATTCAGCATGGTTGAACAAGCACGGCTATTCGATGCAGCTACGGCATCACTACGTATCGGCCGGCTGGTTGGAACAGCCTGCGCACGGGGTTTTCCGTCGTCCCGGTGGCAAGCTAACCTGGCAACAGGTGATGCTGTCCCTGCAAAATCTCATAGATGTGTCACCCTTGATCGTTGGCGGGCGCACTGCATTGGAACTGCAAGGCTATGCGCACTACCTGCGGTTCGGGACATTTCCGACGATCCACCTTTTCGGGCCGAAGCCGCCTCCCTCTTGGTTGGATAAGCTCAAGCTAGATGCGCACTTCGTCTTCCACAAGGATCGCCGCGTATTTCGCAATGATCCGCATCACAGAGGCATCAGCAGTTTAAACTGGAATCTACGCACCGGGGACGTTACCGATCTGACGACATTGAAAGGTGGCCCGCCACCCGAACTTGGCGCATGGGATTGGCCCCTGACGCTTTCGACACCTGAACGCGCGATCCTGGAATTGCTCGATGAACTACCGAAGCGCGAAAGCTTCGACGAGGTAGACGACCTGTTTGATGGTCTCAGCAATCTCCGCCCTACCCGATTACAAAAGCTTCTCAAAGATTGCCATAGCGTCAAGGTGAAACGTCTGTTCTTCTTCTTTGCGGACCGTCACAACCACGCATGGCGAAAGCAGGTTGATCCGGCCGCGTTTGATTTAGGCAGCGGAAAACGTCATCTGGTGGAGGGTGGTGTTCTTGATCCCGCATACCAGATCACCGTACCCGGAGAATTGAATGGCCTTCGCTGAAAATTATAGAAGACAGGTTTCCCTTCTGGTCCGAATTCTTCCCGCGATCACGGAAGAAGAATGCTTTGCGCTCAAGGGCGGAACCGCAATCAATCTGTTTGTGCGCGACCTCCCGCGCCTGTCGGTGGATATCGATCTGACATACCTGCCTGTCAAAGACCGCCCGGAATCGTTGACCGAGATCAGTGCAGCTATGCGACGGATTTCTGAGCGGCTTAAAGCTGCGGACAAGCGCATCCGTGTCGGCCAAACGGCAGATAATGGCGGCTTCGTTCGCAAACTGGCCGTTCGGGACCCAACAGCCATGGTCAAAATAGAGGTTACGCCGGTGCTGCGCGGCTGCGTCTACGCTCCGGATCTGCGCCAAGTCCGCCCGTCGGTTGAAGAAGCCTTCGGTTTTGCGGAAGCGCGGATCGTATCACTCGCAGACCTCTATGGGGGCAAGCTGGTGGCGGCATTCGACCGCCAGCACCCGCGCGATCTATTCGACGTGCGCGATCTTCTCGCGAATGAGGGGTTTACCAACGAAGTGCGGATCGCCTTTCTGATCTATCTGGCAAGCCATGATCGGCCGATGGCGGAGGTAATCGCGCCACCCCGCAAGGATCTTACCGAAGTCTACGAGCGCCATTTTTCCGGCATGACAGGTGATACTGTCCCGCTCGCCGAGCTGGTTGCGACGCGCGAACGCATGATTACCGAACTGATAGGCGACATGCCCAGGAAACATCGTGATTTCCTGATCAGTTTCGAGGAAGGAAAGCCCGATTGGGATTTGATCGGCATACCCGATGCCGCCAACCTTCCCGCTATCCGCTGGCGCCAAATGAATCTCGACGGCCTTAAAATAGACCGGCGCGACGAGTTGGTAAAACAGCTTAGAGAGGCACTTGAATAGACGGAAGCGCTATTCTGCGGCTATTGGCTTCTTTGAGGAGCGCTGCAGGTTTAGCTGCAACAATCTTGAAATTGCGTCGTCCAGTTCGATATCTTCGGGCCACCCATAGGCCCGCGCTACGGCGATGTCCAGCGCACGGTGGGCTTCGGCCAACCATTCAGGCCTATCATTGTAAAGGCTCGTCAACGTTCGTTTCGCAAGAGCCACCCTTGCGCCAGAATCTTTGGCAATCCGACGCGGGGGGAAACCAGGAAATTCCTCAGGCTGCTCGACGACGAGATCATCTGGATAAAGCCAATGCTCCCTCAGCGCGGCAAGGCGGGCGGCGGCGGCTTCGATTGCGGCGGCTGCCGGCAATCCTCGTGCTGCATCGACGGCTATGTCGGGCGTCATTCCATCAGGAAAAGGAAAAGTTGCGAACGTTGACGTATGCGTATAGCGGGGACGATCTTCGAGATCAGAGCCTTTTCGCAGCGCCCATGCTTCGTGAAATTTGTTGTGGAGCAGGCCAAACATCAGGTCATCCTCACGGGGGATAACGATCAAATTCTTGTCCGGCAATACAGGAAATGACTGCCATACAAACAGCCGGTGCTGCGCTGTCTCCGGCGTTATTATGTACCGGTTTAATTGCTCTATACGAGATCGCATCTCCGGCCTCGGCCAATGTGGTTCCCACCATCGTGGCCCGGCCCGCTCACCCAAGGCTCCCCGTAACTGCTCGACGGTTTTCCCATCTTCATCTGGCGTGGTAGCAACATGGCGAAAAGGAGATTCGAATAGAGCCGCGTCCGCCTTGCTCAAGCCGAGCGGAAGGTCGATGAACCACATATCACGCGGTCGGCCGGTTACATCGTCACCATTCCAATACGGCTTTAGAACCTCGGTGTTTCTGCGCCCGTTGGGGTTGGTAGGCTCCCTCATCCATGCACGCGCCAACTCACCCGGAATATCAAACGGACCACTTTTCTGAATCCCCAGAAATGCACCATTTCTGTTTTGCACGAGGGGGCCTGCGGCTGTGAGGTCCAATCCAGTCGTCAAGTCTGCGTTTATGGAGCCAACAGGTTCACCATTGAGAAGAACGGCTCCGCCTTCATTGTCGCCGAAGCAAATGAGGGAAACGTCCACAGCAGCACCGTCGACCGTCCATTGCTCTTCGGGCCACGCGGCATAAATCGTGGTTGAAGCCGCAATCCGATGCATGACAGGCAAATTCGTATTCTTGCGGATTGAATTGGTGGAAACCAGACCCGCGCGGCGGGTTCGCCCCTGTTGAATGGCCTCCCTGGCATTCTCGAACCAATAACAAACAAGGTCGGTGAAGCCGGGCAAACGGCCATCGTAAACTTTGCGGATCGCATCCGTCATTGGTACGCCAAGTCGCCGCTTCAGGAGCTTTGCCCCAAGGTAGGGTGGGTTGCCGACGATCGCTTCTGCCGACGGCCAAACGGCAGGCGAACCGTCTGAATTGATAATTGCATTGCGGCATTCGATGGTAGTTAATGGTTTCAGGATGGGCTGACGGCCGACATTGAAACCGTTCCTGCGCATCCACTGAATCTCACCAATCCATACGGAGACACGCGCCAATTCAGCAGCGTATGGGTTAATTTCGATGCCCAGCAACGCTTCGGGACCGATGGCGGGAAACGCAGGCGGAAATCCAAGCTGCTCTCCCTCGATTGATACCCGGCGCTCTAAATTCTTTAATTCAACGAGAGCAAGGTAAAGAAAATTTCCTGAGCCACACGCAGGATCAAGAACCCGGAACCTGCGCAAGCGTGCCAGGAATTCATTGAATGCAGCTTCCCCCTGCTTATGCGCTTGGCTAAGTGCTGCCGCCGCTGCCCGTAGGCTTGCACGAGTGGCATCCAACGTGCGGACCCTGCGTTGCTTGGCGAGGCCGTCAAAAAGCTCCAGCTGGGGGCGGGCAGTCAGCCGGCCAGAGACGCTGCGAACCTCCTCTGCCAATTCGGGATAGCTGGAAGCGTTCGCAACCGCTTCGTCAACGGCGTCCCGCGCAGGATTGATTATGTTAGCTATGCCCTCTCGCACAGAATCCCATTCGCGTAGCAAAGGCTCTGTGATTACAGGCCGAATAATCGTCATGATCTTATCGCGGTCGGTGTATTCCGATCCGGTTTCGGAACGTTTGTCGGGATCAAGGCCTCGGACAAACAGGGTGCCGAAAATCGACGGATCGATCTCGCTCCAGTCCTGGTCGGCAGCGCGAATGCACAGCTCAATATCTTCGGCTGTAAGAGGCAGAGCTTCGGCGTTGTCAAACAGGCCACCGTTGAACCACTCGATGTTCTCGAAACCTACCAGCCCACCATCCTTCATGGCGGCAAACAGGGTTGAAGCATGCTCGGTAAATTTTACGGGGTCTAATTTAGCGGCCCCAAGCATGCGTCGAAACATCTTGTTTGGCAGCAGATCGGCATCTTCAGCAAACATACAGAAGACAAGCCGGTTAATGAAATGCGCAACCTTATCCGGCGCATGGCCATCCCGGGTGCGAAGCAAGTGTGCAAGGTTGGCGAACTCGGCTGCAACTGTTTCTGTCAGACCTTGCCGCGTCGTCCCCGGCCGCAATCGCTCGGGATCGGACATGACCCATTTCAGCTTTTGAAGGATGCTGGCATCGCGTAAATCTTCAAGGGCAAAGTCATGCTTGGCGATAACAGTGTTCGTCCAGTTGGTATGGATGACGAAACGATCGAGGTCGCAAACCACAAGCAAGGGAGGATTTTCGAGGGCCAAGGCGTATTGCTGAAGCTGCGCGAAGGCAGCATCTAGGTTCTTTCGCTTTCCTTTGTACTCCCACCCGAAATGGCCACGTTTCCAGACATCCGCCCACCCCTCTCCGCCGGTGGTTTTGGTTGCGCCGCGCTCAAAACAATAAAATTCGCCGGCCTTGTCAGCATCGGCAGGGGTCGGCTCTCCAAGAAGGTGGCAAAGATCGATAAAATGCTCTTGGGCTGCCGATCGCTCTTTAAGCTCTACGGATTTCCATTTTCGGACAAAATCATCTGCGGATACTGCCACACTGCCCCCAGGCCAAATAACGCGTTGTCGCATTGTTTATCTGGTGACGACGGGCGCGTCACCGTCAATTTCAGTTCTAACATGGCTGGTGCCACAATTGGCAACTGATGGATTGACAAATGCCGATTGATGCTGACGGGAAGCGGCTTGTTCGATGGGAAAAGTAGGTGATTCTTGTTGTAATCATCAGCCTGCTCGACACACAAGCTGCAGTCGCCGTATGTGATGAATGGAGGGGGAAGTTGCTGCAGCGAGCGCTTGGTGAAAAGATATTTAGCAGAAAATTGAATGATATCAGCATCTAGAGCCTTTAGACATGCCTGTCGTCGGTTCGAGTCCTTTCAAGGCGACATCGTTCCAGGATAAGCAGGGTGATATGCTCCGTCAGGAGCGAACGGCGGCAACCAGACGGCGGCAGGCATCGACCAGATCCGATTCCTGAAGCAGCGCTCCGCCGAGCAGGTAGATGACGTCCTTGCCGTAAGCTGCGCGCATCTCAGGTATCCGTGCGAAAGTCATACCGCCGCCTGGCGCGGGGGCGATCGCCTTCGGTCCTCCCAGTTCATCTGCACAGGATCGGGCGATCGACAGGCACTCTTGCCGAGTGAAGCCAAACCGGCCTCCGAAGTTCGGATAGATGACGGCGTCTGCACCCATCAGCCGATGCAGTGTGCCGAAGAAGCTGCGATGCGAAAAACCGCAATCGGGCGAGACAACATTCGCACCCGAGAAGGCGGGGTGGGAGATGATGGGAAGCGAGAAGTCCGAATCCTGCGTCAGCGCCCGGATCGCGTCGTAGCCGGCCAGTGCCGGGGCAATCATCACGGCACCCGCGCCAGCTTCCTGTGCTTGTCTCGCACGCTCGACGAGTGATGTCGTTGGGCCGGTAATGTTGGGGACAAAGCTTGTCTGGCCGCCGGATTTCGCGTTCGCCTCACCGACGGCCTCGACGCAGGCTCGCAACCGCTCCTCGAACGGAGACGTCTTCTGATCGACGAGGCCGTGATCGTCCTTCACGAAATGCATGCCGCCGAGCGCGAAGTCATGGGCGAGGCGAGCCAGCTGTGCTGTCGACAGACCCACGGGCTTGATGGCGGACATCAGAAGGGGAGTGTCACCTATGCCCGCCCTGGCGCGAAGTCCGGCAATGCCGTGACGCGGGCCTTTGCAAAGCGCGAGGACGCCGGGTGACGGGCTGATGTCTTCCACCTTCAGGCCTGGCTTGATGGAACTGTTGCCGAAGACAATATTGAGAAACTGCAGGAAATCCTCCCCCATGTCGTCGTCCGAATAGGAGATATTGGCCAGATAGCCCGACCTGCCGGCAGGGTCCTTGTCGAGCGCCTCCAGTCGGCCGAGGATCTCGTCCTCGACATAGCCCTTCGGCACGGCGTGTCGGGGGATTTCGACGGTCTGTTCCAGGGCGATGTCGAGCGCGCGGCCTTTCGCCTCCTCAGCGTCTCCCGCGCGGATGAAATAGGTCACGGTGAAGCGTGAAGCCATCAGAGCGCCTCCGCCTTTTGCGCGGAATGGACATGGTCGAGACGGACCTGCGCGAGTTCATCCTCGCCGATCGCCAGAGGCGCGCCGACAAGCTCGGCGATCGCCGCGACCAG
>FWPV01012180.1_pt1 | contig 13378 bp, 15 predicted proteins | sample 2228371 | NCBI WGS metagenome assembly FWPV01 (sample SAMEA103939776, study PRJEB20133) | metagenome | reverse complement strand
CCTTCACGCAAGTTTACGGGGGTGGTGCACTGCGGTCGAAATACCGACATTTAAATCCTAATTACCGGCTTGGGCGCTGTCAACGCGCCTTCAACCGTTTCTGTCCGTCTCCTCCCTCCTTTCTTCTGGCTGATCATCGTCCATGAGGATGCGATGGGCAGGCCCCTCCATGTCCTCGAACTGGCCGCTCTTCACCGCCCAGAGGAAAAAGCCGGCGATCACGGCCACGAAGACGAGGCTCAAGGGGATGAGCAGATAGAGTATCTCCATACCCGGCTTTATGGCTCAGCCCAACCGGGATTGCAAGGGGGTCAATGTTTCAGTTTCATGCTGTGGGCCAGGCGCAGGGAGTTGAGGACCACCAGCAGTGAGGAGGTGGACATGCCGATGCTGGCCATCCAGGGGGTGACGTAGCCCAGGGCGGCGGCGGGCAGGGCTAGGCTATTGTATAGGGCGGCCCAGGCCAGGTTCTGGCGGATCAGCCGTCCGGTCTTACGCGCCAGCCTCACCCCGTCGGCCAGCCGGCCGATGTGGCTGCTCATGAGCACCATGTCGGCGGCGGCCTGGGCCGCCTCGGCGCCCTGATCGATGGCGATGGAGACCTGGGCCTGGGCGAGCACGGGGGCATCGTTGACCCCGTCGCCGGTCATGGCCACCACGGCGCCGCCCTGCTGCAGGGCGCGCACCGCCTCCAGCTTGTCCTGCGGCAGCATGCCGCCGCGGGCATCCTCGATGCCCAGCGTGCGCGCCAGCGCTTGGACGTTTTCCGGCCGGTCGCCGGAGTAGAGGTGCAGGCGCAGGCCCAGGACCTTGAGCGCCTCGATCAGGCTGCGGGCCTCGGGCCGCAGCTCGTCGCCCAGGCCGAACCAGGCGAGCACCCCCTCCTGGTCGGCCAGCCCCACCACCGTGAGTCCCGCGGGCAGGCTTGGGACCGCGCCGGGTGCGACGAAATCGGGGGCGCCCAGGCGGTAGCGGCTGCCGTCTACCTCGCCCTCCACCCCTTTGCCGGGCAGGTAGGTGAGGTCGCGCGCCTGGCGCGCGGTGGGACCGGCGGCCACGCGCAGGGCGTGGGCCACGGGGTGGGTGGCGCCCTGCTCCAGGGCGGCGGCAAGCGCCAGGGCCTCGTCGCGGCCGCCGCGCAGCGCTTGCACCTCCACCAGGCGAAACCTGCCGGTGGTCAGGGTGCCGGTCTTGTCGAAGACGAAGTCGGTGGCACGCCCCAGGGCCTCCAGGGCGTGCCCGCGCGTGGAGAGCAGACCCATGCGGGTCAGTCTGCCCAAGGCGGCGGTGAGGGCCGTAGGGGTGGCCAGGGCCAGGGCGCAAGGGCAGGACACCACCAGCACCGACACCGTGATCCAGAAGGCCCGGGTGGGGTCCACCGCGAACCAGACGGCGGCCACCCCGGCGGCGGCGGCGAGCAGCGCCAGCACGAACCAGCTGGCCACCCGGTCGGCAACTTGGGCGAGCCTGGGTTTTTCCGCCAGGGCCCGGTCGAGCAGGCGCACGATCCCAGCCAAGGCGGTGTTGGCACCCACCTTTTCCACGCGCACAACGAGGGGGCTATCCAGATTGATGCTGCCGCCGACGACCGCTTGTCCGGGATCCCTGGGCACCGGCACGGACTCGCCGGTGAGCAGGGATTCGTCCACGCTGGAGCGGCCTTCCACCACCCGGCCGTCGGCGGGGAAGGAGGCGCCGGGCCCCACCAGGACATGGTCGCCGGGGTTGAGTCGGACAGCGGCCACCAGTTCCTCTTGCCGGGATGCAGGGTAGTCGGGTAGCCGGATGGCGGCGGCCGGGATGAGCTTCACCAGGCTCTCGGCCGCCTCGGACGAGCGCTTGCGGGCGTTCATCTCCAAGAAGCGGCCCGTGAGCAGGAAGAAGACGAACATCACCACCGCGTCGTAATACACCACCTCGCTGCCGGTGAAGGTGCCATAGACGCTCGCCACATAGGCCGAGCCCATCCCCAGGGCCACGGGCACGTCCATGCCGGCGTGCCCATGGCGCAGATCGCGCCAGGCTCCCTGGAAAAAGGGGAGGGCCGAGTAGAAGATCACGGGGGTGGTAAGCGCCAGGCTGGCGAAGCGCATGAGGGCCTCGATGTCCTTGGTGATGCCGCCCGGCTCGGCCACGTACTCTGCCACGGCGTACATCATCACCTGCATCATGCCCAGGCCGGCGATGGCCAGCCTGCGGATGGCGGTGTTGCGCTCCTTGCGGAAGAGCTCCTCCTGCCGCGCCGTGTCGAAGGGGTGGGCGATGTAACCGATCTCCTGGATGGCCTTCAGGATGTCGGATAACTGGATGCGGCCCTCGATCCAGCGCACCCGCATGCGCCGGGTGGAGAAGTTGATGTCGGCGTCCACCACCCCGGGTAGCTGGCGCACGTGGCGCTCGTTAAGCCACACACAGGCGGCACAGACGATGCCCTCCAGGATCAGATTGGCCTCGCGCAGCTCGCCCTCGCTGCTCACGAAGCTGGCCTGCACCTCCGGCAGATCGTAGAGCTTGAGCTTGTCGAGCTCCTCCAGGGCCGCCTCGGGGGTTTTGGGCAACTCGGTGCGCAGCCGGTAGTAGTCGGCATTGCCCGAATCCAGGATGGTCTGGGCCACCGCCTGACAGCCGCGGCAGCAGGCCGGCTCGACCCTGCCCTCGAAGCGGATGGAATAGGCGGCGCCCGCGGGGATGGGCTCGCCGCAATGGAAGCAGCGGTCGGGCTCGGGCCGGGGGATGGGGACGGCACTCATATGAAGATTGTACAGGCTGGCCGTGCGCATGACCGCATGCCCATCCGATCCACCCACTCCCCACTCCCTACTCCCCACTCTACAATCCCCCACATGATCCCCTGGCTGCGCCATGACGACCCCTTTCCGCCGGTGGAACGGGCACTGGCCGAGCCCAACGGCCTGCTGGCCGCGGGTGGGGACCTGTCCCCCGGACGTCTGCTGGAGGCTTACTCCCGCGGCATCTTCCCCTGGTTCAATGCGGGTGATCCCATCCTCTGGTGGTCACCGGACCCCCGCATGGTGCTCTTCCCGGAGGAGTTCCATGCGAGCCGCAGCCTGCGCAAGCGGCTGCGCCGCAGGGACTACGAGGTCCGCTACGACACGGCCTTCGGGGCGGTCATGGCCGCCTGTGCTGCACCCCGTCGGGGTCAGCAGGGCACTTGGATCACCCCGCAGATGATCCAGGCCTACACGCGGCTGCACCACTTAGGCTACGCCCACAGTGTCGAGACTTGGATGGAGGGGGAACTCGCCGGCGGCCTCTACGGTGTGGCCATCGGCCGCGTGTTCTTTGGCGAATCCATGTTCGCCCAGCGCACCGATGCCTCCAAGATCGCGCTTGCCCACCTGGTGGCGCAACTCAGGACCTGGGGTTATGGTCTCATCGACTGTCAGATGAGCACCCGGCACCTGGCCTCCCTGGGGGCGCGGGAGATCCCCCGCAGCCGTTTCCTTGAGCTGCTGTCCCAGCTCACCTCTGAGCCCGTGCACGCGCACTGGAGTGCTCGCTATGACCTCGTTGCGTGACCTGCCCATCCACAGACTGCAGTTTTATCTGACGGCCACCTACCCGTGCAGTTATCTACCCGGTCGCATGGCCCGCTCCCAGGTGGCCACCCCCGCCCACCTGGTGGACAGCGTTGTGTTCTCGGAGCTGACGCGCCTGGGCTTTCGTCGCAGCGGCCTGCACGTCTACCGGCCGCGCTGTGACACCTGCCATGCCTGCGTGCCGGTGCGGCTACCGGTGGCAGCCTTCCGGCCCAGCCGCAGCCAACGCCGCTGCCTGGCGCGCAACCAGGACCTCGTCATCCGGCTCCTGCCCCTGGTGTTCGATGAGGAGCACTACCGCCTCTATCGGCGATACCAGAGCGCGCGGCACGCCGGCGGCGGCATGGACCTGGACGATCGGGAGCAGTACCGCAACTTCCTGCTCATGAGCCGGGTGGACAGCGCCCTGGCCGAGTATTCCTTGGATGGCCGCGTGGTCATGGTGAGCCTCATCGACCGCCTCGTGGATGGCTTATCCGCGGTCTATGCCTTTTTCGACCCGGAGTTCGCCCGCCGCAGCCTGGGGGTCTACAACGTGCTCACCCTGGTGGACCTGGCCCGCCGCATGGGGCTGCCCTATGTCTATCTGGGCTATTGGATCGCCCAGAGTCCCAAGATGGACTACAAGCGGCGCTATCGCCCCTTGGAGGGGTACAGGGATGGGGAATGGGGGGTGCTGGAGGAGACCCTTGTCACGTCTGCCTGAGGCGGCGGAGCAGATCCTGCGCGCCCCCGCCCCCTTCATCCACGCGGTGGTCCAGGCTTGCATCAACCCCCTGCGGCCCCAGCTCCTGCCCGTGCTGCAGGCCGCAGAGGCGCAGGGCTGGGCTCGTCTGGCGGGGGCCCTGCACGCCATTCTGGACGGCCGGCGCGAGCGGTCCGTTTTGCTTGGGCTCGACGCCAAAGACCGGGTGATCGTGGAGGCGGTGCTGGGCAGCATCGCCGGTCCTGCCACCCTGCCGCCCCTGGCTGCCCTGGGGGACCCCACGACGGCGGCGCCGGGGCTGGCGGCCATGATCTCGGCCGCCAGTCGCGGGGATGTCCGGGCCTTTGCGGCGCTGGCCGACATGGCCGAGCAGAGGCTCAAGGTGGGCGGTGACATGGCGCGCCGGGGGGTGACTGCGCCGCCTGGTGGATGGCGAGCGGGACCCGGACGTGCTCTGCCTGGGCATGGGCCCTTTGGGATGCAGCCTGGTGCTGGCATTCTGGATGAGCTGCCTCGGCGCACGCCGCATTGACATGGTCTGGCTGGTATTGCTGGGGCTCGTGGTGCTGGCCGGTTGTGCCGCACCGGGGCTCAAGCATGTCGACATGCAGGCCCTGGGCTTCAAGCCCCATGGGGCAAGCGGCCAGGTATGGCTGGAGGCGGGGGCGGAGGCGCTGGCTACACGGGTGGACGGGCTCCTCGCGGCGGCCATGGCCCGGGTGGAGGGCGTGCACGGCCGGCGCTTCCGCACCCCGCCCGAGATCTATGTCTGCGCCAGCGAGGCATGTTTCGCTCGGCTGGTGCGTACCCCCAATCTGACCGCGGCGGTGGTGGCCGACAACCGCCTGGTGCTCTCGCCCCGGCTGGCTGGCCGCGAGGCCTGGCGCCTGCCGGGCATCCTGGTGCATGAGCTGTCCCACGTGCACCTGGGCCAATGGCTGGGGCACTATAGCCCCTGGGTACCGGTGTGGTTCCACGAGGGGCTCGCTACCCTGGTGGCCGATGGGGCCGGGGCCGAGGCCCTGGGAGGCGGCGTGTACGGTAGACCTGGGGACGAGGGCGCACGCATCGACTTCGCCAGGCGCGACGCCCCAGGGCGCAGGCACGGCGCTCAGGCCTTTGGTATGGAGCTGCCGACGTTTTACCTGCATTCCTGGCGCATGGTGGCGGCCCTGCGCCGGCATTCGCCCCAGGCCTTCGAGCGTTGGCTGCACGACTTGTTGGACGGACGGGATTTCCATATCGCCTTCGCCGACGCCTACAATACGGACCTGGCCGCGTTGACCCGGGCCCTGGAGGCCGGCGGGGCCTTGGAAACGGAGAGGAAGGCGACGATCCACCACGATGGAAGAGGAACTCATCCCTGTACGCAAGGCGGAGATCGAGATCGGCAAACCCCTGCCCTGGGCGGTCTATGACGCAAACCGGGTCCTGCTGTTGAACGAGGGGGTGACGGTCACCAGTGAGACGCAGCTGCAGGTCCTATCAGAAAAAGGCCTTTATCGCATGCGCCGCCTCCGGCCGTCAGCCCGAGCCCTGGCAGATAGGCGTGAGGAGGCCTTTGGGGATGCGGGGAGGGAAGGCAGTGCCGCCCTGACCCTGGATCAGCTCCATCTCGCCCCGGGCGACCTGGTGCAGCTGCAAGGCCTGCAGGAGGGCGCGCGCGAGTGGCACAACGTCCGCTTCCTGGGCCTGCTCAAGGGCAAAAGCCTCATGGTGTCTACCCCCATGCTGGAGGACAAGGTCATGTTCGTGCGCGAAGGGCAGTGGTTCCGGGTGCGCGCCTTCGCCGGCTTGCACGCCTGCGGTTTTGAGGCACAGGTGCTGGCCTCCTATATGCGTCCCTATCCCTACCTGCACCTGAGTTACCCGCGGGAGGTGCAGGCCCTGCAGGTGCGGCGCGCCCTGCGGGCCCCCGTGGACATCATCGTAGCGGTCTATGAACGGGAGGGCAGCCCCCTCATGGCCTCGGGGCGCGTCGTGGACCTGAGCGTGGGGGGGGCGCGCATCGTGGCGCCGCGGCCCCTGGGAAATCAGGGTGAAGAGCGTTACATCACCTTCAAGGCGCGCCTGGAGGACATCGAGGAGCTCATCGGCATCCCGGTGGTGATCCGCTCCGTCGAACGCAGCGAGGACGGCAGGGATGGGGCCTACGCCCACGGGGTGCAGTTCGGCGAGCTCCCCCAGAACCAGCGCCTGCTCCTCATGAGCCTGGTCTATCAGCGGCTGCTCAAGGAGGCCTGAGCCCATGCGCCAGTATCACGAGCTGCTGCGCCACGTGCTGGAGCACGGGGTGCGCAGGCAGGACCGCACCGGCACCGGCACCCTGTCGGTATTCGGCTACCAGATGCGTTTTGATCTGCAGGCGGGCTTTCCCCTGGTGACCACCAAGAAGGTGCACCTCAAGTCTGTCATCCATGAACTCCTCTGGTTTCTGCGCGGCGACACCAACATCCGCTATCTGCGGGACAACGGCGTGACCATCTGGGATGAGTGGGCCGACGAACACGGCGAGCTGGGGCCCATCTATGGCTATCAGTGGCGCTCCTGGCCTGCGGCGGACGGGCGCCACATCGACCAGATCGCCCGCGTGGTGGATGAGATCCGCCGCAACCCGGATTCGCGCCGGCTCCTGGTATCGGCCTGGAACGTGGGCGAGCTGGAACGCATGCGGCTGCCTCCCTGCCATGTATTGTTCCAGTTCTACGTGGCCGGGGGGCGGCTGTCCTGCCAGCTCTACCAGCGCAGCGCCGACCTGTTCCTGGGGGTACCCTTCAACATCGCCTCCTATGCCCTGCTCACCATGATGATCGCCCAGGTCACGGACCTTAAGCCGGGGGAATTCATCCACACCTTGGGCGATGCCCACATCTATCTCAACCACCTGGAGCAGGTGCGTCTGCAGCTCACCCGCGAGCCCAGACCCCTGCCCAGGATGCGCCTCAATCCGGAGATCCGGGACCTGTTCGCCTTCCGCTACGAAGACTTCACCCTGGAGGGCTACGATCCCCATCCCCCCATCAAGGCGCCGGTGGCGGTCTGATCGGGCTCGAGGGACAGGGCATGGCGGCAAAATTCGGCAGGCTGTCCATCATCGCCGCCGTGGCCAGGAACCGGGTCATCGGCCAGGGCAATCGTCTGCCCTGGCACCTGCCGGAAGACCTCCAGCATTTCCGGCGGCTCACCATGGGGCATGCCATCCTCATGGGGCGTCGCACCTATGAATCCATCGGACGTCCCCTGCCCGGGCGCACGACGGTGATCCTGAGCCGGGACCCGCACTACCGGGTCGAGGGTTGTCTCACCGCCACCTCCCTGGAGCAGGCCCTGGGTCTTTGCACCGGGGACCCGGAGGTGTTCTGCGTGGGCGGCGCCGAGCTCTATGCCCAGGCCCTGCCTCTGGCTGGCCGCGTCTATCTCACCGAGATCCAGCGCGAATACGCAGGCGATGCCTTCTTTCCCGAGCTCTCACCGCAAGCCTGGGAGGAGACCCATCGGGAGGTCCACACCCGGCCCGATGGGCTCGAATACCACTTTGTCACCTACCGGCGGAAGGATGGGGAGTAGGAAGTAGGGAGTAGGAAGTAGGGAGTAGGAAGTAGGGAGTAGGAAGTGGGGAGTAGGGAGTGGGGAGTAGGGAGTGGGAGGCATCTGCCCAAGCCTCCCACAGTTCCGATTCCCTCTGACCGTCCCGCCCGATCCCCTCATTTGTACGCCGCGATGGCCTTGTAAAGGGCAGAAGCATCCGCCACAGCCTTGGGCTGGGGCGGCATGGCGGCCTTGCCCCATTTGCCCTTGACCCCCTTTTGCAGTGCGTTCTTCACATCTGCCTCCGTGACCTTAGCCGCCAGGTCCTTGTAGGTGGGCCCCAGCTTTTTGGCCTTGGCATCGTGGCAGGTGTTGCATTTGTGCTTGGCCAGCACGTCTTCTGCCTGCACGGGGGCGGCCAGGATCAGAGCGAAGAGGGGGAGCATGAGCGTGAGGCGTTTCATGGGTGTACTCCTTGCTGGTTGAAGGGAAAATTCATCCTAATGGACCTGCTTATGGTAATTCTGGAATTGGGGAGTGGGAAAGTGGGGAGTGGGAAGTGAGGAAACAAGGCCATCCTGCCCTTCGCCTTCGTTCTCAGGGCCTCAAGATTTTCCTGGCCCGGCCGTAATCCTGTCTGTCTGCAGCCGTATCGATCCGATCCCATGCACAGCATCCTGCGTCGCGTCCTCTTCGTCTATCTGGCCTTCGGGGCGGTAGTGGCCTTGCTGTTCCCGTTCTACGCCCACTTTTTCGTGGAATGGCGGCCAGGCATGCTGCCCTGGTTTGTGGCCGGCTGCATCCTTGCGGGGCTGGCCATCGGCGTGGCCAACTATTGGGTCATGAATGTGGTGTTGGTGTCCAAGCTCAGGCGCATCTCCGAGGTGGCTGGGGCCATCGCCGACAAGGACCTGAGCCATACCTGCGGCATCAAGAGCCACGACACCATCGGCGAGATCATCGAGGCGCTCAACCACATGACCGCCACCCTACGCGGCCTCATCGCCCAGACCTCCCAGCTCAGCAGCCACGTGCGGGCCGACAGCGATGCACTGCATGCCCAGGCTAGCCGCATGCATGCACGCGTGGATACCCTCAACGCCCGCTCCCGTGAGATCGGGGCGGCCATCCAGTCCCTGGAGGCGGCCATCGCCGAGATCTCGGCCCGCAGTCAGGACGCCGCGGAGCAGGCGGCGCACGCGGGGGACACTGCACGGGAGGGGGTGAACGTCGCCAGAGAGAGCATCGAGGGTATGGAGCGCATCCATGCCCGGGTCAGCAGTGCCACGGAACTGGTGGACCGGCTGGGTCGCAGCTCCCAGGAAGTGGGCGCCATCGTCTCGGTGATCAAGGAGATCGCCGATCAGACCAACCTGCTGGCCTTGAACGCCGCCATCGAGGCCGCCCGTGCCGGCGAGCAGGGCCGCGGTTTCGCCGTGGTGGCGGACGAGGTGCGCAAGCTCGCCGAAAAGACCGCGCAGGCGACCACCAAGATCGGTCAGATGATCAGCAGCATCCAGTCCGAGACCGGCCAGACCATCGAGGCGATCGGTCAGGGCGTGCGCGAGGCGCAGGCCGGCCAGGGGTATGCCAGGCGCGTGGGAGATGCCCTGGAACGCATCATCCAGGCCATCGACCGGGTGGTAGTCGTGGTGGGCGAGATCGCCCAGGCCGCGGCCGCCCAGAAATCCGCCGTGCAAAACGTGCAGGAGAACATCGTCGTCATCGAGGAGCTCAATACCCAGACCCTGGCGGAAGCCGAATCGGGAGTCACCATGACCCTAGACCTGAGCCGCCAGGCCAACTCCCTGGACGAGGTGGTGAAATCCTTCCGCCTCGTCTGAACGCCTGATGCCTGCAGCGACCAGGATAGGTCAGACCTCTGCCACTCCCTTACAGCTTGACCACCTGCACGTGGGAGAGGGAGCGGCCGAGGAAGCGCTCGCCTATGGTCTGGAAGCGCAGGGGCACGTCGGTGATGAAGTACTGGTACTGGGGCGGGGAGCGCGAAGGATTGTGCAGGTCGAGCTGGGTCAGAAGGGCCGCGGTCTGCTCGGCCATGGCCTCGGCAGAATCCACCAGGGTCACGCCGGGCCCCGCCACCTCCTGCAAGAGGGGTTTGATGAGAGGGTAATGGGTGCAGCCCAGCACCAGGGTGTCGATGCGCTCGGCCAGGACTGGTCGTAGGTACTCCTGGGCAGTCAGGCGGGTGACCGGATGGTCCAGCCAGCCCTCCTCCACCAGCGGCACGAACAGGGCGCAGGCCTGGGAGTAAATGCGGGCCTCCGGATCGAGGCGGTGGATGGCCCGGCCGTAGGCGTTGCTGTTGATGGTGGTGGGGGTGCCGATGACGCCGATGCGACGGGCGCGGGTGGCGGCCAGGGCGCTCACTGCGCCGGCCTCGATCACGTCCAGCACCGGGGTGGGCGAGAGGTCCCGCACCACCCCGGAGGCCACGGCGGCCATGGTGTTGCAGGCCACGATCAGCAGCTTGACCCGTCGCTCCAGGAGGAACTGGGCGATCTGGGTGGTGTAATGGGAGATGGTCTCCACCGACTTGACCCCGTAGGGCACCCGCGCGGTGTCGCCGAAATACAGGATGTGCTCGAAGGGTAGGCGCTCCATGAGGGCGCGCACCACGGTAAGCCCCCCCACGCCGGAATCGAACACACCGATGGGGCTGGCGGGATCAAGGACGGGTGGCATGGTCGGGGGCCTGATTGCTGTGGCGGTCCAAGGCCCATTCTACATGCTCGCGCACGAGGGGTGAGGGGTGATGCAGGCGGGCGCGCAGGGCGGCCACCACCTCAGGCCGGGTCGGGGCGTTGCCCAGAGCCACGGCGATGTTGCGCAGCCAGCGCTCGTAGCCGATGCGGCGGATGGGGCTGCCGGCGAAGCGCTCCAGGAACTGCGCCTCGGTCCAGGCAAACAGCTGCCTGAGGCTGGCCCCATCCAGCCCGTGGCGGGGCGAGAAATCCGCCTCCCGGCTCACGGCTGCATGGCGGTTCCAGGGGCAGAAGAGCTGGCAGTCATCGCAACCGTAGATGCGGTTGCCCATGCGGGGGCGCAATTCCTCGGGGATGGGGCCTGGATGTTCGATGGTGAGATAGGAGATGCAGCGGCGCGCGTCGAGCCGGTAAGGGGCGACGATGGCGCCGGTGGGACAGACCTCGATGCAGGCCTGACAGGTGCCGCAGTGCCCGGTGGACGGCGCGTCCGGCGGCAGGGGCAGGTCGGTGAGTAGCTCCCCCAGGAAGAACCAGGAGCCCTGGCGGGAGAGCAGCAGGGTGTGCTTGCCCCGCCAGCCCAGGCCTGCCAGGCTGGCCACCTCCACCTCCAGGATGGGGGCGCTGTCCACGCAGGCCCGATAGGCGAAGGGGCCGGTCTCCTGCTCGATCCGCTCGGCCAGCCGTTGCAGCCGCCGGCGCATGAGGCGGTGGTAGTCCCGCCCCAGGGCATAGCGGGAGACATAGGCGCGTTGACTGTCGGCCAGGTTCTGCAAGGCATCTTCGGCCGCGGGCAAATAGGGCAGCCGCACGGAGATCAGGCACAGGGCGCCGGGCAGCAGGGCCTGGGGTTGGGCGCGCCTTGCCCCAGAGCGGGCCATATAATGCATCTCGCCGTGATAGCCAGCGTCCAGCCATGCCAGTAGCCCTGCTTCCGCCTGCCCCAGCTCCACGGGGGCGAATCCCACCTGCGCAAAGCCCAGCTCCCGGCCCCAGGAGCGGATGCGTTCCTTCAGCTCTGCCGCCTGGCGAGGGGTCCAGGGATGTGTCATACCGGCCATGATAGCCTGGCTAGCCGCGTGATCGCGCTTGCCGACGAGCATGCCACCCTGGCCCTGGGCGGGCGGCTGGCCCAGCTGCTGCAACCGGGCATGTCGGTCTGGCTTACCGGGGACCTGGGAGCAGGCAAGACCACCCTGGTGCGCGGGCTATTGCGCGCACTCCACTACGAGGGCCGCGTCAAGAGCCCCACCTTCACCCTGGTTGAACCTTATTCATTTTCGAGATTCAATTTATATCATTTTGATTTGTATCGTTTCGCTGATCCGCTAGAATGGGAGGAAGCGGGTTTTCGGGAATACTTCAATGCCCGATCCATCTGTCTGGTGGAATGGCCGGAGCGGGCGTATGGCTACCTGCCGGAGCCGGATTTGGTGATCGGGCTGGCATTCTCGGGTGAGGGGCGCACAGCGGAATTCAAGGCCAGGACGGAGGCGGGCAGGCGATGTTTGGAAGGGCTCGTGTGACGGGATTGCTGCACATGCTGGCGCTGGCAGTGTTGGTGCTGGTCACCGGTCAGTGGGCTGCGGCCACCGAGGTCCGGGCCATCCGGGTGTGGCCATCGCCGGAATACACCCGCATCACCTTGGAGCTCTCTGAGGCGCCGGCCTATCGGCATTTCCAGCTCAAAAACCCGGAACGCCTGGTGGTGGATCTGGAGGGGGTGGGGCCAGAGTCCCTGGCGGATCTGGCGGGCAAGGTGAGCCCCCAGGACCCGTACATCGCGGCCGTGCGGGTGGCGCGCCACCGTCCCGACGTCACTCGCCTGGTGCTGGATCTCAAGACCGAGGTCCGGCCCCAGGTCTTCACCCTCAAACCCATGGGGGAGTATGCCCACCGGCTGGTAGTGGACCTCCATCCCACCACGTCACCCAGCATCGAGGAGCAGGTGGAGTCGGCCATCGCCCAGGCGGAGGGCGCCCAGACCGCAGCGCGCCGCGGGGGCAATGAACGGGGGCGGATGCTGCGCCTGATCACCGTGGCCATCGATGCCGGCCACGGTGGGGAGGACCCGGGGGCCATCGGCGCCGGGGGCACCCGGGAAAAGGACGTGACCCTGGCCATCGCCCGCCGGCTCAAGGCCCACATCGATCGCATGGACAACATGCGCGCCGTGCTCATCCGCGACGGGGATTATTTCCTGCCCCTGCACGAGCGGGTGACGCGGGCCCGGCGGCACCAGGCCGATCTATTCGTCTCCATTCATGCCGACGCCTTCCTCAAGCCCACGGCGCGCGGCTCCTCTGTCTATGCCCTGTCGGAAAGTGGTGCCACATCGGCCGCCGCCCGCTGGCTCGCCAAACGGGAGAACGAGGCGGATCTGATCGGTGGGGTGAACATCGACGTCAAGGATTTGGGACTCAAACGCACCCTCCTGGACCTCGCCCAGACCGCCACCATCTCCGACAGCCTCAAGCTGGGCCGCGCCGTGCTCGAGGCCCTGGGTACGGTCAACACCCTACACAAGCCTCATGTGGAACAGGCGGGCTTCGCCGTGCTGAAGGCGCCGGACATCCCCTCCATCCTAGTGGAGACGGCCTTCATCTCCAACCCGGAGGAGGAAAAGCGGCTCACCGACGAGGACTACCAGGACCGGATGGCGGCGGCGCTCGCCAATGGGATCAAGCGCTATTTCGATCGCAACCCGCCGCTGGCCCGCAGTCGGGAGGCCCAGAACTTCTGAGCGCACCCAGCCCGCTGCTACCTGGCCTGCCGGGCGGCATTGCCTGAGTGGGCGCCCTCCTTTACCATCCGTAAGCCAGGAGGTATGCCGCAAGCCGTGCTCGAACAAGTCGTTC
>FWPV01012179.1_pt1 | contig 13381 bp, 14 predicted proteins | sample 2228371 | NCBI WGS metagenome assembly FWPV01 (sample SAMEA103939776, study PRJEB20133) | metagenome | reverse complement strand
TCCTCAATTTTGATTTGAAAGGATAACTTTGGTTATTATAATATATCACATTGTTGACGTAAATCAATCCCTTTTACATAATATCAAATAAAGATCAAATCTCAAAGTTCAATCTTCAAACTTTCATCCATCGGAATAGCAAGGATTGATGTTTTGGAAATTGATCTATTGAGATTTATTTGGATTTTGGGATTTGTCTGTTTGGAATTTTAACGTAGGAATTGATCCATGAAAAAAATCATTATCATTTTGGTAGTAAGCATATTATACACCACCCAGCTATTACCAAGTTCGGGTGGCATAACGGGTCGCACCACCACAGGCTGCACCTGTCATGGGACGCTGAGCGCAGGAAATTCGATCATCACCATCAGCTCCTCACCTGATATTTTTTCAGGTGCAGGCTTTGCAGCGGGGAATACTTATACCTTGACCGTCACGGTCACTGGCGGGCCTATCGGTAATTCAGGTGGCTTTAATTTAAAAGCCTCAGCAGGAACCTTCAGCAATCCCAGCGCTGCTGCCAAATTGCAGTCGGGGGAGGTGACCCATAAAAATCCCTCGTCCCGAAGCTGGACCGTCGATTGGACAGCACCGACAACGCCCACCGATTCGGTGGTGTTCAATTTTGCAGGCAATGCGGTCAATAACAATGGCGATTCCTCTGGCGATGATCCCACCGAAGTGGCTCGGAGAACGGCCTATCGAACAACGGCCGTCTTCGATCGGGACCTGCTGGTTGCTACCACGTTCCAGCTCGGGCAGAACTATCCCAATCCCTTCAATGCCGAAACCAGAATCGGGTATCAGATTCCTGGGCCAGGTGAGGTGCGCCTGCGGATTTTCGATTTGAACGGGCGGGAGATTTTTTCAATGACGCAGCAGCATGGTGCGCCAGGCGCCTATTTCTTCCACTGGAATGGCACGAGCTTCAATGGCCGACCAGCGGCTTCGGGCGTGTACACTTATCAGGTGAGCTTCAACAATATAACCCAGAGCCGAAAATTAATTTTGTTGAAATGAAAAATCTTATTGAAAAAATGAATTAAAATTTGCATATTGTAGCCAGTTCATCTTACCAATTAACCAAATTTGGAGGGAGAATTATGAAGACAAACGTTGGAGCTACGGACAAACTGATTCGCATCGTGGTTGGTGTTTTATTGATCATCTGGGGCATCTTCGGCTCGAAAATCTGGGTCATCATCGGTCTTATTCCGTTGATCACAGGTCTGATTGGCTATTGCCCACTCTACACGGTGTTGGGCATTAACACCTGCAAGACCAAAACCCAATGATCAATCTGTCAAGTAGCATTTACCCTGATTCCATTCGCCACTTGGCGGATGGAATCAGGCAGTTTCATTCACCAAAAACGTCATATCAGAATTCTCTTATGTTCACTTCTCTGATTGATATTCTAAACAAGCGAAAAGCATCTCGTGCCATTGCCACCACGGCATTGAGCGACGAGATTATCCATAAGTTAATGACTGCGGCTCAGCTTTCGGCGTCCTGTTTCAACAATCAGTCGTGGCGATTTTTATTTTTGACCGAGCCCGAAGCCCTGGAAAAAGGACGCAAGGCGCTATCGGGCGGCAATAGCTGGGCGAAAACAGCGCCTTTGTTGATTGTGGGATTTTCAAAGCCTGAACTGGATTGCCAGATGAAAGATGGCCGCCAATACTATTTATTCGATCTCGGCATGGCCTGTCAGTTGATTCTGCTGCAAGCCACCGAGTTGAACTTGATTGCTCGACCCATGGCAGGTTATTCGCCCCAGGTGATTAAGGACGAATTTAACATCCCAGCGGAGTGGGAGGTTTATGTGATGATTGCTGTGGGCTATGAGGGCGACATCAGCCAGTTGAGCGAAGACTTGCAGAAGAAATCTTTGGCGCCAAGGACCAGAAAGCCGTTGGCGGAGAATTTTTTCATGAATAAATTTGAGTAAATTGAGCTGATGGATGTAGGCCTTTTGATCAACCGTGATCAGGAGTAATTCATTCACGAAAATTTAATCCGTTGGCTTCATCTATCCGTTGGGCATAGATCTTAAATTTTTTCCCAACGGATCGATGAATCCAACTGATAAAACAATCTAACCAGGAGAGGTACTTTATGCGAAAGCTATTTTTATCGGCGGTGATTGCTATTGTAGCAATCGGTTTAGTCGTTCCGATTCAAGCGCAAGAAAAAAGCGTCGGCGAAAAGCAAAAGGAAGAACTTCAGAAAAAGGTCACGACGATATTCAAAAAACACTGCGCTACTTCGGGCTGCCATCGGGGCCAGAATCCTAAGAAGAAATTGCATCTGGAGGCGGACAAATTTGTCGCTGCTACAGTAGATGTCCCGAGCTTGCAGATAGACTCATTAAAATTGGTCGATACGAAAAGTCCCGAGAAGAGCTATCTGTTGATGAAGGTCAAAGGCACGAAGGGGATTGTCGGCGATCGCATGCCCGAAGAGGCGCCACCGCTGAAGGCCGAGGAGATCGCAGCGATTGAACAATGGATTCGTAGTTTACAACCGTCCACCCCATCAGAGGGAATTGAAAAGATTCCTGACGCAGAAAAAAAAAGCCCAAAAATGAACGATGAAGCGTCAGGCGGCGAGTTTGAAGCCCCTGCTTTCTGGGGGACGCAACTGATCAATTTGCCGACCACGCAACCCATTGGGAAAAAAGAGGTGCTGTTTCGGGTCTCGCATCGGTTTTTCCCTCCCGTCAGCGAAGGTTATGACGAGTACTTCGGGCTGAATGGCCCTGCCAATATTCTCATTGGGCTGGGCTATGGGATTACTGACAATCTGGGGGTTGGTTTTGGGCATAGCAACTTTAACCATGAGTGGGAACTGGCCGTGCAGTGGCGCATCCTGGAACAGGGCCAACGATGGAGCTTTCCAATTTCGGTGAGCTTACGAGCGAGCGGCAGTCTCATCACTCAAAAATCGGATGACGAGTCCGTAGTCCGTTCGGAGAACTTTAAATCCAACTGGCAATTGATGCTGTCACGGCAATTTACCAATGCCCTGTCATTGCTGGTGGTGCCGTCGTTTTCGACCAATACCTATTATCTCGATTCGCTGACCGAAAATACCTTTGCATTGGGGACAGGCGCCAGGTTTATGTTCATGGAGGATATTTCCGTGGTCGGCGAGTGGGTGCCAGTTCTGTCGGGCTATAAATTCAGGCATAATGGCTGGGGACTGGGGCTGGAATATAAGGTCGGTGGACATGTGTTTCATGTTTTCATCAGCAATTCGTATGGCCTGACCACTGACCAATACATCACAGGCGGAAATTTGAACATTAAGGACAATGAATATCGCCTGGGCTTCAATATTTATCGGACGTTTTGGTTCTAACTGTAGGACAGTTGCCAACCTGTCCTACAAACCGACAGGATGCCATCCTGTCCTACAAAATGACAGGTTGCCAACCTGTCCTACAAACTGACAGGATGCCATCCTGTCCCACAAGCACTCAAACATGAGGATTGATTTTATGGCTTCTAAAAAAGGAATTGAGCTGCAACTCTTCGCACTGTTCTTTGTCGCACTGGGTGGCTGGCTGCTGCACCTGCGAGTTCATCCGTTTGCCAACGAGCCAAGCAACTTCGTCCCATTTATCTTCGGTATTGTCAGCGTTTTCTTCGTGCCGATTTTGCTCAGCTTCAAAGGAACGTTTCTGATCGGCTATTTGCTCAATGGCTTTAGCGTCGTTATCGGTGTCGTGCTAATGGTCACATTCAGCATTTCGGGCTTATCAAGTCCCGTGGCTTTTTCTGATGTGGTGCTGCGAACGACTCTGCCGCACAATCTGATTTTACTATCCAAGCTGTTCATCGGTCAGATGGTGCTGTTTCACTACTACCCGACAGGCATGGGCAGGATGTTCACAGGCTGGTGGTGGGCGAGGCATTTTGTTTATGTGGGGACGGTGTTTGCGATTGGGCATCTGGCGATTAGGTAGTTGGGTGACTGGGTAATTGGGAAATTGGGGAAGTGGGTAATTAGTATCTAATAGGCTTTGTTCTTGCCCAAGGTATAGAAGCTATCGTGACTAAGAACAGCCAGTAAGCTGTCGACCTTTTGGCGGAATGAGAGATCTCAGAAATAATAGCTCTCACAATTGAAGTCATAACACAGAACATGTCAAAGTTAATCGTTTCATAAATTTTTATGGCGCTTTCAAAAGGTAAGCGATAACTGCTATTTCAAAAAAAAGGGAATTAAACTCTGGCTGTGGCAAACATGCATCCTGATTTGGTATGATTGACGATTCTTTTGATCCATCCAGGATTTTAGAAATGGAGTACCAAGAAAAATGAGGGGATCATAACCTGAGAGAATATTATGGTTGCTATTGATTTGCAAATTATTTATATTATGACATGAATAATTTGCAAGGAGCAGCTCAATGATAGACGTAAAAGAATTATGTCGCCCATACAATCCGTGGTGGCAAAACGATAAGCGCACGTTTCCTGGAACGCCACAATTTCGGCGACCGATCTTTTATCAACTACTAGCAGATATTCAGAACGTACCACAAATATTATCGATTACAGGACCCCGTCGTGTTGGAAAGAGTACTCTATTAATCCAGCTCATTGAAAACTTGATCAACTCAAAAATTTCGGCCAATCGGCTGCTTTACTATTCATTCGATGACCCTGCATTGCTGGCGCATCAAAATAATATTGGTGAAATTGTTGATCAAATGATGCGGATTCTGGTGTCACAGAACGATCAACAATTAGGATATCTTTTTTTAGATGAGATTCAGCGATTAACCAACTGGGAGCTTTTTCTTAAGAAATATTATGACCTAAAATATCCGTTGCGCATTGTGATCTCAGGCTCAGCTTCGTCGCCTATTTTTAAAAAAAGCCGAGAGAGCTTGTTGGGGAGAATTAAAGATTATCATTTGTTGCCTTTTTCATTTCGGGAATATTTGTTGTATGATTTAAGAGCCAAGCCTTCGCTGATGCAGGAGGTTGAAAATCTTCATGAGCAAGGCAAAATGGTACAAGGAATGATCACCAAAGATCCATTTGTCAAAAGCGAGCAGGTCACATTCAAGATGCCATCGAGAGAATTAAGATTGCATATTGACACGGCGCTTGAATATTACTTGCTCAATGGTGGCTTTCCAGAAGTTTGGGAATTTGCTGATTGGGTAAAGAAGCAAGAGTATTTATTTGATAACCAGGTGAAAAAGGTGCTATATGAGGACTTGGTGCTGGCAGCGGAATTTCGCAAGCCTGAGCTGTTGAAGCGGTTTTATATTTCTCTGTTGGAAATGCCTGGTAAGGAGATCAATATTGCCAATATCGCTGCTGAAACAGGAATCAACGCACAGCAGATTGAAAAATATTTGCCGCTTCTGGAAATGACAGACATGGTTTATCGGATCGAAAAATTTCGCAAGAGCCCATTGCGAATCAGAAAGGGGATGATGAAGTTTTATCTGGTTGATCTAGCACTGCGCAATGCAGTGCTCCGATTGACAGAGGCATTATTGCAAGATCAAGATACGCTCGGCTTATACGCTGAAAATCTGGTATTTTTGGCAATCAAAAAATGGCGAGGCACAATTCAAGTCGATTATTTTAGAGAGCGGGATAGTGAGGTTGACTTTATCGTCCATATTGGCCCGCAGCAATATTTGCCCATTGAGGTGAAATATCGTAATCGAATTTATCCCAGAGATCTGGTTAGCGCAAATAAGTTCGCTGAGCGCTTTCATAGCATGACGCCGATTATTGTAACAAAAAAATGGGATCAATTTGGACATAACGATGGCACTTTTTGGCTACCGTTACCAATGTTTTTGGTGTTATTTGATTAGAATGACAGAATTGGAAAATTGGGCTGTGAGAAAATCAAGAAATGGGGAATAAGTAATAAAAATATCAATTGGAGGGTTTGAAATGTTGAAATATTTCACAAGAGGCAAATTGGGCTGGTGGATTTTGCATGTGGTGGTGATTCTGTTGGTTCTTTGGCTGGGGCATTTTGTGCAATTTTAATGTGGGAAAAGAAGGCATATTGTCCTACAATCGGTTTATACAGTTTTGATAGATAATTTTTTCCAGCGGATAGAAACAACCCAACGGAAATTGAGTTTTTCATCTGTGATGTTGTTTCGATCCGTTGGGCAAATAAAAAGTCCAAAGATATAAAATCAATTTAGAGGAGCTTGAGGAATGAAGGTCAAAGACATCTTAGCTACAAAAGGGACTCATGTCGTTACGATTAGTCAAGAAGCAACCGTCTATGAGGCGCTGGAAACCTTCGCTGCCAATCGAGTGGGTTCATTGTTAGTTCTGGATGAAAAAGGCGGGATTGTGGGGATTGTCGCTGCCAGGGATGCGTTAATGGCGGTGCTGCGGGCGTGCGATGAGATTCGCAAAATAAAAGTGAAAGAAATTATGACCAAAAACATCATCATCGGCGATCCCGAGGACGAATTGGATAAAGTCGAAGTGATCATGACCGAGAATCGCATTCGGCATCTGCCGATCATCAAGGACAACAAATTAGCTGGCATCGTCTCCATCGGCGACGTGGTGAAGGCGCAGTTGAAAAATATCCACGTGGAGAACCGCTACTTGAAGGATTATATTCTGGGGAAATATCCTGCGTGATTTGCGATTTTGGATTTTTAATTTTAGAAGAATTCACAATCAAAGAATCAACCAATTTATAGTTCTGATTAAGGGGGAATTTACCTAAAAGACTGGTCCTTTTGAGAGGATTTGATCGCTTTTATTTTTTGAAGATGAATCATCAAAAAACTTTGTACATCTTTCTTGATGAAGGCGGAGATTTGAATTTTTCTCCCAGCGGATCGAGCTTTTTCACTATGACAGCACTTTCTAAAGTGAGACCTTTTTTGGTCCATCAACAATTAGTGGACATAAAATATGATCAATGGGAGAAGGGATTCTACTTTGAATATTTTCATGCTACGGAAGATAAACAGCCGACAAGAGATGCGGTGTTCAAAGTATTAGCGGATCATATCAAATCATTTATGGTTGATTCAATTATAGTAGAAAAAAGAAAAACAAGTCCGCAAATGCAGCAGGATCACGGTTACTTTTACGAAAAAATATTTGAGATTCTATTGCGATATGTTCTTAATCGATATCAAGGGCAGTTTCATCAAATATTCATTATTACCGATATAATCCCAATCAAGCGGAGGCGAAAAGAAATAGAGAAATCTATTAAGCTATCAATCGGTCATTGGCTGAGAGAGCGAAAGATCCACTGTGAGGTTTTTCATTATGCTTCAAAATATGATATCAATTTGCAAATCGTCGATTATTTTAACTGGGCAATAATGAGAAAGTGGGCAAGAAATGATGATCGCAGCTATCAGATAATTAAAGATGCGATCTTTAGCGAGTTTGATGTTTTCAGACGGGGATCAATATTTTACTATTAAAAAAACGACCGCTCTGACTATCCTAAAGGAAAAACCCCCAGGGTTTTTATCATCAGAGCGGAACCTTTAGTACCAAATTTTCACTAAAAATATACATAAAAAAAATAAATGTCAAGAAAAAATTTCAACGTGCTCAAAATATCTTTAAATTCATTTTGTTCACCCAAAACCAATTAAGGAGACTCATCATGCAAAAGTACGTCTGCCAGGTATGTGGTTATGTGTACGATCCCGCTGAGGGCGATCCCGATGGCGGCATTAAACCAGGAACCAAATTTGAAGATATCCCTGATGATTGGGTGTGCCCAGTCTGTGGTGCTGACAAAAGCCAGTTTGAACCGACAGATTAATCTGGCGGTGGTTGGATTTTGAACTTTTTTCATAATTTGTCTTTGGATGAATTGAGTGGTTGGGGGGTTATCAGTGGTCAGTGATCAGTAATCAGTAATCAGTGATCAGTGATCAGTAGGCAGTGGGCCAGTGACGGCGATTGGGCATCAATATGATGAAAAACTCGATCGTCAATGACCTACTTAACTTGCTTAACCACGTAACGACTTAACCAATAAACCACTCAACCACTCAACTAATTCCCAAACCAGGAGTTCTCAATGTACATTAATGATATGACCATTTTAATGGGCGGTGATGCAGGACAGGGGCTGGATTCTACTGGGTCTGGTTTTTGTAAATCTCTGGCACGAGCTGGATTGCAGGTATTTAGTGTGCAGGACAATCGCTCTCGTATTCGTGGGGGGCATAATTTTTATATCATCAAAACCTCGGCGCAACCGATTGTGTCGTGGACCGAGCCTGTGCAGGTTCTGATTGCGCTCACCGAGGAATCGGTAGGCATTCATCAATCGAAAATCGTACCAGGGGGCGCTGTGATTTTTGATTCAGAGATGAATGTGGATCAGGAAGCGTTGCAGCAGAAACAGATTAAACCCATTGCTGTGCCTTTGGGCAAAATAGCCCAGGATGCGGGTGGCACCAAGGTGATGGCAAATACGGCTGCCTTGGGCGCATTGGCGGGCTTGACGCAATTTCCCATCGAGCATATTTTTTCAGTGATCAAAGACAATTTCAAGAAAAAAGGCGACCAGATAGTCGATTTGAATTATCGAGTGTCCCAGAACGCTTATGATTTTGTCAGGCAAAATTATCCGAATTCGTTTGATTGGAGGCTGCAAGCGGTAAAAGCACCCGAACGCATGGTGATGAACGGCAATGAAGCGATTGCGCTGGGAGCATTGGTCGGTGGCTGCAATTTTACCTCCGCCTATCCCATGACGCCAGGTACTTCGATTTTTGAATGGCTGAATCGCAATGCTGATAAGTACGGCATCGTCTCCAAGCAAGCGGAGGATGAGATTGCGGCAATTAACATGGCTATTGGCGCAGCGCATGTCGGCGCCAGGGCATTGGTTCCCACTTCGGGCGGCGGTTTTTCGCTGATGGTGGAGGCACTGGGATTGGCAGGGATGACAGAAACGCCCGTGGTGATCGTGCTGGCCCAGCGACCAGGGCCGTCCACAGGGCTGGCCACTCGCACCGAGCAAGCGGATTTGCTATTTGCGCTGCATGCCTCGCAAGGCGAGTTTCCTCGTTTCATTATCGCTCCTGGCACTACCAGGCAGTGTTTTGAAGCGGGCGCTCGGGCGTTCAATCTGGCGGAGAAATATCAGACCCCAGCCATTATTTTGACCGATGATTTTCTCGCCACATCGAATCGAACGATCGATAAATCGGAGATCGATTTTAATGCGATCAAAATTGACCGAGGTAAATTGTTGAGCGATGCTGATCTGGATCAATTCCAGGGTGAATATAAACGGCATGCTTATCTGGAGGACGGCATTTCGCCCCGAGCGCTGCCAGGCCATCCCAAAGGGGTATTCCGAACCACCAGCGACGAGCACAACGAGGTCGGGGAGATCATCGAGGATGCCGAGACTCGAATCCGAATGCACGAGAAGCGGATGAAGAAATTGGTGACAGCTTTACCCGACATGAACGGGCCGATTCTGTATGGACCCGAAAAAGCGGAAACCACCTTCATCTGCTGGGGCTCAACATTGGCTCCGCTCCAGGCTGCCATGAATGAGCTGAACAAAACCAAAAATGATCGGGCCAATATTCTGCAATTTGTCGATCTCTGGCCGTTGAATGAGCAGAAGATTCGGCCTTATTTCAAAAATGCAGGCAAGCTGATCGCTGTGGAAGGCAATTTCACAGGCCAACTGGCGACGTTGCTGAAGATGACACTGGGCATCGAGGTGGCTGGCAAAATTTTGAAATACGATGGACGGCCGTTTTCGCCTGAGTATATTTTGAGGCATTTTGAACAGCTCTGAGACCGCCAATTTCGCTAATTTTGCGAATTGCACGAATTTTCAATTTAAAGGTTTGGAGCCTTTAAAAGGATAGAAAAGAATAATAGTTAATAGGTGCTAAAATGACCATCATACCAGGAATTGTCAAAAAAGGAAAAGTTGTATTGAATACCCCGATTCCAGCGGAAGACGGGATGACTGTTTTGGTTTTTCTGATGCCAAAAACAGTCGAGTCAAATTCATCCGAAGATTTATTTGGCAAGTGGTCGTGGTACACTGATGAAACCGATCAGGAGGTACGAAATGCCTGGCAAAGATGGGCAGAAAAAGCAAGTTCTTTATGATACGACTGTTGTAATCGGCTACCTGCGGGGCAATAAAGCCTGCAAAGACAAAGTCGAAAATGTAAAAGCTGGCAAAACTATTGGCTTCATCAGTGTGGTCACCATTTTTGAGTTATATGTCGGCGCATTTCTATCAAAGAATGTCTCTGATGCTTTAAAAGATGTGAAAGAATTATTGAGCTGGTTTCAGCCACCACTCGATTTAGATGAAGCGAGTGCCCAGAAAGCGGCTTATTTATTTGCCAGATTGCAGAAGACGAATGAAGTGATTGGATTGAGTGATCTTTTTATTGCTTAAATAGCTTTGACTGTCGGTTTGCCAATTTCGACCTTAAATAGAAGTCATTTTTCTCGAATACCAAAATTAAAAATCATTGATTAAGAAAACGATTAGCGCTGTTTCATAATCAGATTTCGACTAAACTTACTGGGCAGGCAAGCTGATCGCTGTGGAAGGCAATTTCACAGGACAACTGGCGGCACTGTTGAAGATGACGCTGGGCATCGAAGTCGCTGGCAAAATTTTGAAATACGACGGACGGCCGTTTTCGCCTGAGTATATTTTGAGGCATTTTGAATAGCTCTGAGACCGCTAATTTCACTAATTTTTCGAATTTCACGAATTACCCTTTCAAAGGCTTGCAAGTTTTGAAAGGGTCGGTGTAATTTTCGCCTGAATATATTTTGAGGCAGTTTGAAAAGTCAAGATAATTTGAGTCAAGATGATTTGAGGCAAGATGATCTGAGGCAAGATGATTTGAGTTAAAATGATTTTTTAATTATCTTGACTTCAATCATCTTGACTTAAAAAGCTGAAAATATTTCTTTGAAGCTTTATTAGAAAAAGTAATCAGAGTTCTTTAATCCAAATGAGTGCCTGATCGTCCAGTTACCTAATTACCCAATTACCGAATCACCCAGTTGCCCAAAAATGGAACTATTAGCCGTAGCCAGCCTGACGATTTTCGCTGGCATCATTTCACAAATTCTCGCTTACAAGCTTCGCCTGCCAGCTATCGTGCCGCTGTTGATTGTGGGAGCGGTGCTGGGACAGCTTGGTATTTTGAAACCCTCACAACTGGGCGAAGGACTGCACACTATCGTTCAGATCGGCGTGGCGATCATTCTGTTCGAAGGCGGACTGAGCTTAAAGGCAAAGCATTTCAAAGAGGCGCCACAGGTTATTCGGAATCTGATTACGGTGGGCGTCATTATTACCTGGATTTTGGGGACAGCGGCGGCTTATTATTTTATCCCTGATCTGCATAATTCCAGCGGTTTTAAAATTGCCCTGCTATTCGGCGCTTTGATTACGGTTTCGGGCCCAACCGTCATTATTCCGCTGTTGAAGGTGGTTAAAGCCAAACGAAAAGTGGCCACGGTGCTGAAATGGGAGGCCATTTTGATCGATCCGATCGGTGCGTTGCTGGCTGTCGTGGTTTTGACCTTTTTGATCACCAGTGCTTCGGGCGATCTGCTGGTGAAAAATTTTTTGAGCAGCCTGTCGATTGGACTGGTGTTCGGCGCAACAGGTGCTTTTTTATTGCATCAAATTTTAAAATCCCGTGACCTGATACCAGAAGAATTGAGAAACCTGGTTGTGTTGAGCATGGTGTTGCTGATCTTTGCCATTTCTAATTGGGAACAATCGGAAACGGGCATCCTGGCAGTGACAGTGGCGGGATTTCTATTGGGGATTTTGAATCCGAGAGGTTTGAAAGAGATCGAAGCCTTCAAGGGACAGTTGACTACGTTGATGGTTTCGATCCTGTTTATTTTGCTTGCCGCTCGATTGGACTTGCAGGCCATCTGGCAATTGGGCGTGCCTGGCTTGATGGTGTTGCTCGTCGTTCTTTTTGTTATTCGGCCGTTAAATGTATTTGCCAGTGCTTACAAATCGAATTTGGGTTTGCGGGAAAAATTATTTCTATCCTGGGTGGCGCCTCGTGGCATCGTGGCGGCAGCGGTGGCATCATTATTTGCCGAGACATTGAAGAAAGCCCCCAATTTTGTCCATCAGGCGGAATATATTGAATCCTTGACGTTTTTGATTATTGCGGGGACTGTCTTCTTTCAAGGAGCTACGGTCAGACTGGTCGGAAGATTGTTAAATGTAGTGGAGCCCGATCCCAATGGAGTGATCATCATTGGCGCCAACCTGGCGGCCAGGCATCTGGCCAGGGCGCTGATGGCAGTCGGCATCGATGTGATGATGATCGACTCCAATAGCCACTTGATTTCTTTGGCTAAAAAGGAGAATATCCCTGCCGAGACGGGGAACGCTATCTCCCCAGAGATGATCGAGGAATTTGATACCTCCAGCTATGGAAAATTATTGGCGTTTACACCCAATGACAAAGTGAATGTCATCGCCTGTCAGCTCTGGGCGCACGAGTTCGGTCGCAATAATGTTTTTCGAGTCGATGTTCAGGAGGGCGAGTATGCGCCATCGGAAGAATACAGCCTGTCTGGTGAAGGTCGAACGGTTTTTCCAGTCAATATTACGTATGAATGGCTGACCAAACATCTGGGGGCTTCATGGGTGATCGAAAAACAAGAAATAAAGTCAGCTTCTGAGCTGCAAGCATTACAGCAGCGCATCAAAACAAAAGAAATCTATCCCCTGGCATTGATCAAAAATAAGAAGCTAACGTTTTGTGAGCCGAAGATGGAAATAACTGAGGGGGAGATGGTACTTTTTTTGAGCAAAGTGGCTTCCAAAAGAAAGGTGAAAAAAGAAGATAAAAATTAAATCGGTATCATAATATTTTTTTCCAACGGATAGAAATAACGCAACGGATATTATAAGAAATTTTCATCCGTTGGGTCGTTTCAATCCGTTTGTAAATATTGGCAACCAATCCCTTTGAATGGTATGCTTAATTCACTGCTGTCCAAAATAACTGAAACTGATAAAAATTTCGAGCGAAAAACATGAAGTTAGCATGGCTTTTTTTCATTTTTAAAAACCAGGTTAGCTTTTGCTGTCCAATACCATTAAATAGTTAAACACACCTGGATTTCCACTGGTGGCGGAGCGGGAGTATCAAACGGATTATCAATCCATTGCCATAAATCTTTGTGAGTCAATAAATTCATTCGTAACAGCGCCACCAAATTTGATAGGGACCACTTGATTTTAGATTTGGCGTGCAAGTATTTTAAGATTAATAAAGCGATCAATGCTGTCCAAATCTGAATCATGACGGCATTGAATGAGCTGCCAACAAAGGTTTTGATTC
>FWPV01002744.1_pt1 | contig 13381 bp, 9 predicted proteins | sample 2228371 | NCBI WGS metagenome assembly FWPV01 (sample SAMEA103939776, study PRJEB20133) | metagenome | reverse complement strand
GTTCCAGAAGTCGAAGACTTCGTTGTACTGGCGGCCAGGCCGGCGGAAGAAAGCGACGCGCTTGCCATCCGGTGACCATGCCGGGTCGCTGTCGCGGTCGACGCTGGGCGCCAGCCAGGTGATCTTGCGGGCGGCAAGGTCGAAGACGCCGACAAAGCTGTGAGATTCGCGATTGGAGACGAAGGCAATGCGGGTTCCATCGGGCGACCAGCGGGGATTCCCGTTCCTTCCCTGGGCTTTAAAGAGAAGCTCGGGAGAGGGCGGTTCGCCGGAGCCACTCGAGTCGCGAAGCGGGACCCGGTAAATGAAATTGTCCTTAACGACCAGAAGCCATTTGCCATCCGGACTGAGCACGGGATTATTGCCAGCGCAAACCCGCCAGGGAGACCCGCCCTGGGCACGGATGGCCCAAATAGCCTGTTCAACACCATCCGGGTCGCTGGTGGGGTTGGTGACCCAGCCCTGGCTGTTGGGATTCCCGCCGCGAACAAAGACGATAAGGGAGCCGTCGTCTGTGATTTCGACATCCGGAATTTCAAACACTTCGTCCCGACCATAATTGGTAAGCATAACGGGCGTATAGTCAGGAGCAGCCGCCGTCCAGATGTTCTTCGCTCCTTCGGTGTGAAAAACCCAGGCGATACGGTCTGCTTTTTTGGCCGAAACCAGGTGAAGAGGGTAGGGGGAACACAAAACCTCCTCCAGAGTGAAGAGCCCTTTTGCTGCTCCGCTTTTGGCCGGACTGGACTGTTGCTGGGCGGAAAGGTTGTTGGGGACAGCGGCACACAAAAGGATAACCCAAATCAGCCCCCAAAAGAAGGCTAAACTGAGGTTGAAAGAGAATTCTTTAGCCAGGATTTTTTTCATCGTGACCTCCTTGTCGATTGGGCATCGTTTTTTGCATAAAGATATAATGGCCTTTCTCTTTTTTCAATAGAAAACGGGGAAACATTATGCATTTCTTAATTTATCCGGAGATTTGGTGATTAATGGTATTAAATTGGGTCGAAAATTCAGGCAAATCGGCATGGTGCTTCCTAAACAATTATTCCTCCTCGGGCGAAATAAACAATGGAGTGGTTCTAAGTGGCTGGGCCAACGGCATCCCCGGTAGCAGTGTCTGGCGAGCTCATGGCGATAGGAATAAAATAAAGCCCAAGCAAAAATTGATGGAAGAAATGGAAGAAAAGGAAATTATCCACAGTTGTCTCCAGGGCGACCGAGAGAGTTTCAAAAGGATTGTCGAGATGTACAAGGCGCAGGCCATGGCCATTGCCATGAACATTCTCGGTAACCGCGAGGATGCCGAGGATGTTTGCCAGGAGACATTCCTTCAGGTCTTCCAATGCCTTGGCCAGTTCGACCAGAAAAGAAGCTTCAAAAACTGGCTTTTGACTATCCTTTACCGGCGTTGTCTCGACCAGACCAAAAAGGCGAAACGCTTCCGCCGCTTCTTTGAGCGCTTTAAGAGAGAAGCTGCGGTCAGTCCGTCAGCGCCGATTTTGCCTTTTTCGGTCCGCCAGAGCTATCCATCGAACGCCCTTGCTTCCTTGAGCCCGAAGGAGAAGCTGGCAGTCACCCTTTGGGCGAACGAAGGCTATTCGGCTGAAGAAATTTCCAGCATCCTCGGTTGCCGCCCCTCTACGGCCAGAGTTTACCTTTTCAACGCCCGAAAAAAAATTAAAGCGCTTCTGGAGAAATAGAATGTTGAGGTGTCGAATCTTTCGTTTCCTTTGGCGGTGGATCCCGGCAAAAACCATCCAGGGCTTGCTCCTGAGGTTCCACGCTGACCGCTGTCGATTTTGCCAGGAGGACCTTGCGAGTCTGGAAGAAGCCAGAAAACTGCTCTGGCAGCCAGAAGAGATGAAAGACCTCGAGGAGTTCTGGCGGGCTTCTGGCCTGGAAGCGGAACTTCAGGTCAAAGAGGTCGGCGGGAGAGGGCCGGCTTTTTCTCTCGGGCAATTGTGGCGCTCGAAGCGCCTCGCGGCCGCGCTAATCCTGTTCTTTGTGGTGGCGCTGGGAGCCTATATCCTTTTCCGCGAAAGGAGATTTGAACCCCCAGGTGTCAAGCTCGCACCTGAGGGAACTCAAGAAAGATTCAGCATTACCCACCTGAATAGTGGTGAAGAGCCAGCTAACCCCATTATCTTCAAACCTTTTGGTTCGCATCACATCTTTGTTTGGGTAGAAAAAAATAGAGAGAAAGAAATCAAGGAGGAGTCTCCATGAAAGTTAAAATGTCAATCATCTTTATGGTTATTTTTGTTTTTCTCGGGCAAACCTCTGCCCTTCTTCCAGCTGAAGAGACCGGCCTCGTCGTCAAGAGCCGTTTTTATGAGGGAATGAGGTCGATAGTCTCCGAGCCTCAGCCGGTTGTCACATCCTCCTATCTCCGTCCGCTTGTCTCGGCCAGCATCCCCAGCGAGTTTGACCCGGCTGAGGAGCAAAAACAGATAAAAAAAGTTTTTAACCTTCTTTCTGTCAGGCTGCTCACCGAGGCTGACTTTGTTTGGGGCCCAAGAGAGCTGCGACCGATGAATTATGTTCTTCGTTTCGATTCGCGGGAAATCCTGGTGACCATCACGCCTCTGGATTTGAGGAACAGGTTCAGGATTGAAATCCATGAGCAGGCGGCGGAGAAAATCAGCCTCCTGGATACTGAGATTTTCTTGCCGAGGAAAAACATCGCTGTTTTTGGTTTTGAAGGCGCGGATGGGACGCCTTATTTTCTCTCTTTTTATGTCCTTCGTCCCGAGGTCTTGAAAGCTGGCCTGCCTGAGGGAAAAGTGGGAGGAGGAGTGGGGGGCGTTGTTGGCGGAAGGGTTGAGGGCAAAGTTGGCGGCGGCGTTGAGGGCGGAGTGGAAGCGGTTAGAGCTATTGGGGAGGTCAAGCCGCCCCGGCTGTTGAAGAGAGTTGACCCTGTTTACCCCGAAGTTGCCAGGCAGGCCAAAGTGGAGGGAATCGTCATTCTGGAAGCTGAGACGGATATCCATGGAAATGTCGTTCGAGTCCAGGTTCTGCGGTCGATTCCACTCCTTGACCAGGCTGCCATTGACGCTGTCCGCCAGTGGAAGTACGAGCCTATGGTTATCGACGGACAACCCAGAGGATTGATTTTCACGGTTACTGTCTCTTTTAAGCTGACCGATTAGCAGCTTTTTAGGGTTACCGTTCTCTTCTTTATGGTAAGGTGTCCCCCCCGTGCCAGAAAAAAGAGAAAGAGAACGACAAAGCTCTGGATTGCTAATTTTAGAGCTATCCCTTATATTCTGAGTTTTTTTGCTAGCCTCTTTGCTGCAGAAACGGGCCCTCATTCTCGCCCATTATTTGCAATTGACAATGTTGCCTGTGAGGGTCAATGCCAATATAATGCCTCCGTGCAATCATGAGCCGCTTCCGACGAGAGCAATGCCCTGAAGTCACTCTCCGCCGGGCTCTCGGCCGCTGGGACCTGACGGCCATCGGCGTCAACCAGGTGATTGGCGGCGCCATTTTTCTGTTGCCATCCCGAGTTTCATCGCTGGTCGGCAACTGGAGCCCGCTTGCTTTCCTGGCCGTTGGTTTCGCCTCGCTTCTTGTCGCGTTATGTTTTGCGGAGGTGGGCAGTCGGTTTGAAGGAACCGGAGGGCCCTATCTCTTCGCGCGAGCCGCTTTCGGCCGGTTCGTCGCCTTTGAGATTGGGTGGATGCAGTGGTTTGCACGAGTGACGAGTTATGCCTCGGTGGCCAACGGCCTGGCCCTGGCGATTGGTTTTTACTGGCCAGCCATAAGGTCGGGATGGTGCCGTGTCCTTCTGCTAACCGTGTTGATGACGAGTCTGGCGTTCATCAACGTCCGCGGCATTCGCCAGAGTGCCTGGACCGTCAACCTCCTGACCATCGGCAAGCTCGCCCCGCTGGCCGTTTTCATCCTCGTTGGCTTTTTTTTCATCGAACCAAGCCGGTTGTCGAGTTTGCCGCCCATAACTCTGGGGCAAGCGTCAGCGGCAGCGCTTCTGCTCATTTTTGCCTTCGGAGGCTATGAGGTTGTGCCCGTGCCAGCCGGAGAAGCCAGCGTTCCCCGTCATCACGTACCGTTTGCTCTAATTTCGACCATAATTATCGTGACCGCCGTCATGACGGCAGCTCAAGTAGTCGCGATGGGGACACACCCCGGCCTCGAATCATCCACCACCCCCCTGGCTGATGCCGCCTTTCTTTTCCTTGGTGGCGCCGGGGCGATGATGATTGGCCTGGGTTCGATCATCTCGATGACGGGGAACAACGCCGGCCAGGTGCTCACGGGCTCGCGGATGCTTTATGCTCTGGCTGAGCACGGAGAGCTGCCCCCGTTTTTCGGCCGGATTCATCCCTTTTACCGCACGCCGGCAAACTCGATTCTGTTCACTTCCGCCGTCGCCCTCGTTCTGGCTGTCTCGGGGTCATTCGTCTGGCTGGCCATCGCGAGTGCTGTAGCCCGGCTTCTCATTTATTCTGCTTCCTGTGCGGCCACGCTTGTCCTCCGGAGCTCGCGTTTTTCAGACCGGGTGAAACCAGCGACTTTTCTCGCCCCCCTGGGACCGGTTGTGCCTTGCCTAGCGCTCCTCATTTCGATGTCTATTTTTGCCGGCGCCACAGCGGACCAGCTCCTGGCGGGCCTGAGCGCCTTGGCCGCAGGCGCCATTCTCTATGGCTTCAATGACCGGTGCCGCACCCGGGAAAAAAATGCTGGTGAATCTGTCGAGCAGAACCCTTTCTCGGAGAATTGTCAGAGCCGAGAACCTCGCCCATAGGTGACGGATTGCCGTCGGCTTTGACGTTCAGACTTATTCCCTTCTCCCATTTCCGGGCGGTGATTTTTCGGCAGCCTGGAGTTCAAACGCTGGCCTTAATCGTCCGATTCCGGAAGTGAAGGTGTCGAAAGGGGCTTGATTTCGAGGATGCGGTCGATGCGGAAGTGCCTTTCTTCGCCTCGCTTGAAGCAGTGCGCCCTCAACCCCTCAAATTCTTTCCCCATGTATTCCATCCGCTCGATGGCTTGAGGGCGGATGCGGCGACGCGTCTTGGTATCGTCGGGCTTGAGATAGACAATTTCGATGTCCCGGCCTTTGTCAATCGCTTTCCGGATGAGAGCGACTTTGTCCTGGTAAGACAACCTTTCTTCCGCCTTCCGGTACTGGAAACGCGTCAGAAACCGGATCACTCTCCAGTCCATACGGAGATGGGATTTTTTGACTTCTTTTTTGAGGACAATTCCGTCGAAACTCCTACAACGGCTGAGAGCCACATAAACTTGCCCGTGGGCGAAAGTCCCCCGGCCGATGTCGATGACCACGTTGTCAAATGTCTTTCCCTGGCTCTTGTGGATGGTAATCGCCCATGCTAAGCGGAGTGGATACTGGGTAAAGGAGCCTATCGTCCGGGTGACGATTTTTCCACTTTCCTGGTCGAAGTCGAACTTGAAGAGTTCCCAGGTATAGGGCTCGACTTCGACTTCGAGCCCGTTTTGAAGCTCGATGATGAGGATATCCGGGGTAGTGCCGCCTTCTTCGATAGCGACAACCCGTCCAACGGAGCCGTTGACCCAGCGGCCATGAGCATCGTTGTTGACCATCATCACCTGAGCGCCGCGCTTGAGCTCGAGGATTTCATCGGTCGGGAGGTAGGACCTGTCGAATTCGCCGCTCAGATATCCCTGGTAGCGATGGAGGCGGCCAGGCAGAGAAGCGAGCTTTTCCTGATTGCGCTCGTAGGCCAGGTCGTTCGTGCTGGTGAGATAGATAAAGAAGTCTTTGTCGGGCGGGACGAAAGCAGGGTTGAGCCGGGAGTTCAGCCGGAGGAGGTCGTCCTCGGTGACCGAACGGTTGCGGATGGCGTTGAGGAGCTGGATGAAGTCCTCGTCGGTCTGGCGGTAAACTTTTTCCAGTTCCACAAACTCCACGGCAAAGGTTGGTTCATTGAAAATGTGGGAAGAGAAAAAGTAAGGCGTTTCGTATTCGACGGTGAAGATATGGGCTTCGGCGGAGGTGACGACGGGCGGGAGTTGATAGAGGTCGCCGATAAAAATCATCTGCAAACCACCAAACCACTGATGCGGGTGGGGACCGTTGAGGCGGAGGAATTTCTCCACACAGTCAAGAAGGTCAGCCCGAACCATCGAAATCTCGTCGATGACGATTGCCTCCAGTTTTTTATAGAGAATGGCGCTTTTTCCGGACAGCTTCTTCACTTTGTCCAGGGTGATGTCGGGCTTGAAGCGGCAGAAAGAATGGATGGTCTGGCCCTGGACGTTGAGAGCAGCCACTCCGGTTGGAGCCAGGACGGCGACTTTTTTGTGGGTTGTATGGCGAAAATAATCGAGCAAGGTTGATTTTCCCGTGCCCGCCTTGCCGGTGACAAATATATGCTGGCGAGTGTTCTCCATGATTTCGAGGGCGCGGCGGAATTCGTCGTTAATTTCGATGGTCGACGTTCGGCCACTCACAGAAGTGGCGAGCGAGTGCATGGATGATTTTGAACAAGAAACCCCTCGAGTCTGGTTGTTCAAACGTGCCCAGCTTCGCTTATGAATTCGAGACATCTTGTATTTTCAGCCTATCTTTGGGAGATGACCGCAGCAATACCGCGAAAATTTTTCTCTTTGCCGCCCCGACCAGGAGGTAAGAGTTTTCTTGACCCTATCCAACATCTCTTTTCGATATCCATCGCCGGAGGTTTCTAGCCCCAAAAAAATCGGGTGAATGAGTGAGCTTTCCCCAATTTGGAGACAGCAACAGAGAGAAGGGGGAGGAGAGGGGAAAGGACGCCGACAACCATGAGTGTTAACATGTCGAGGTAGTACTTAAACCCGAAGAACATGTCAGGGAGGTACCATCGGATGACGGGCCCGTTTATTAGAAAGAAGATGTCCATTTGGAGGATGATAAGATAAGCAGTCCAGGCGGTAAGAAAGATTGAAGCCTTTGCTACCTCGCCGGCTGTCTTGCGGCGCTCAAGCCATGCCTGGACTATAATTGATAGGACCACTGCCATGGCGGCGTAGAGCATGACCTCGTTGAAAAAACGCTGGAGCAGGTCCTCGTCGTTGATCGAGCTCAGCGAGATGGTTTTCCCAGAAACAAAGAAAAGTCCATAAAAGCAGGCAAAATAAAAAAGAGAAAAAAGCAATGGTCGAGCATATTTCAGGCCGTATTTTCTTTTGAAAAACCAGAAACCCAGAAGCGGAAGAAAAAAGACAGCCCCAGCGAGAGGGATGTTGCGGATGCGTTCTTCTTTTATTTTGGTTTGTCTTCCTGCGGCGAAGATTCTTTGCCAGTAGGCACTGAGGCTTTCGCCTGGTTGGGGATTGGTTCTGGCGCTTATCTTATCAGCCTTTATCCCTATGGCCCCAAGATAAGCTCTGGTGAAAGATTGTTTCTGCGTGGCCATGAGTTCTTCAAGTTCACGTAGAACCTCGCCCTTTTTTTCGCCCCAATCCAGTGCCTCAGTAAGAATCCGCCCTTGAGAATAGGGGGGCAGAGGAAGCCCGGCCAGAGCAGCAACAGTCGGGGCCACATCCGTCTGCTCTGCTTCCCCGTAGTTACCAGGTTTAATTCCTTTTCCCAGAAGGAGAACAGGCACGTGGATGACAACACTTTCCCAGCCACCGTGTCCGCCTGAATCAATCTGGCCGTGGTCAGCAGTGATAACGAGGGTTGCGTTCTCAGGGAGGGCCCGGTGGAGTTTCTCGATTAGCCTCCCGATGCGGTTTGCATACTCCTGGTATTCGGCGCTCGCTCCCCCAAAATCGTGGCCAGCATAATCCGTGTCCACGAAGTGGACAAGAAGAAGCAGGCGAAAATAGGTAGATGAACCGGCGGAAGAATCGAGACCGGCTTCAGCCACCAAACCCAGCGCTTTTTCAAGCGTTTGTTCATCAAAAGTGATATAGCCATCTTCCCTTTTTCTTGCCTCAACTCTGGTTGCCTGGTGGCTGAAAAGTTCTCCCCACACATCTTCGCCGACGATGGCGGATGTCAGGCCGTTATCTCTGGCCAGAGAAAAAATGCTGTCAAGCTGGAGAGGCCCCTTGAACCAGTTGGTCGTGACGCCAGTAATATCCTGCCAGGCACCCGTGGCAATCGTCGCGCTGCAGGGCATCGTGAGCGAAGGCTGGCCCACCCGCAGAGTAAAAAACGCGCCCTCTTTCTTGAGCGAGGAGACATACTCCATCCTCTCGAAAGCATCGGCGCGAAGCCCGTCGATGACGACGAGAACAACCATCCGGCTGATCGGCGGTACATTTTTGCCCGGCTCGACAATGAACCGGGGCGCTCGGAAGTGAACGAGGCTATCCCAGGCAGAGCGGGCGAGCTTCCACGTTCCTGCTGCTACAATGATTAGAAGAACCGGCAACAAAAAAGGGACGGTTCTATTTTTTCTTTCTCTCTTCACTTTTCCTTCCCCCAGTTCTTTTTTTTTAACAGTCAGGGTGAATAGAGAAAATAGCATTATGATTCTATGACAAAATAGAGCTTCGGTTTAGACTTGTCAAGCTTACGGCCTGATGGAGAGCGAGATTTTGAGCACCCACCGTTCCTCAAGCGGCAAGAAGCGGCTCGTCGGGTCCCAGCTTCTCCTCCAGTTCTTGTTGAAAACAAGATAGATTTCGTTTCCCGGCGAGACCTGCCAGCGAAGACGCGAGCTCCAGCCGAGGAGTCTTGAGATATCGTCATACTGGATGTAATTCATCAGCCCGAAGTCGGGGGAGAGGAAGATATCCGCCTTCAGTTGATAGACGTTCTCGCTGAAATTTCCCTGGGGGAGCCTTCCCCGCACAAGATTGGTGTCGAAAGAGAGTGTCGCATAGCCTTTGTACTTGAGCGTTAGACCAAAGTTCAGGTCATCATAATTTCCCGAATAAAATTCACCGAAGTTGTAGTTCATGTCGAAAACGGCGGGACGATGCGTTGCGGTGTTGAACTCCGTGCGGAAGGAGGTAAAATCATACGGACCGGCGGGCAGGACGACCCCTGTGGCGACTTCAAAATCGAAGGGCAGAACATCATAATTGTGGACAACGCTGAATTCAAGGCGTTCCCCACTTTCTGTGCGGAGGGCGAGGGGAGAGGCTGTGAGACGGCTTGTCTCGAGATTCCAGGAGAGGTCCCAGTAATAATCAGCGCTGACGTTGAACAGAAATTGGCGGACAACTTTGCCCAGGAACCCTTCCTCGGGACGTGGCTGGAAGCCGATTCGGGCGAAGGCAGTCTGCATGTTCTTTCTCATCATGTAACCCATGCCAGGGTCCAGCGCCTCTCCGTAGTAGGCGTAGGTCGTCTGGATATTCCAGAGGTCATTGGGAAAATCAGCCCGGAAGCCGAAACCATAATGGCGGCCTTCTTTGGTTTCGTTCCAGTTGTAGACCATCCACGCAGCCACCATGATGTTTTTGTTGCCCAGGAACCTGGATGACGAGTAGTTAAAGTCGGCTCCGGCCAGGGTATTTTTCTTTCCCGTCGAGCTGCCGTTAGTCAGAATCCAGCCGACCTTGCTCTGAGCAAAAATATTCTGGGTTACTCGCGCTGCAAAGAGATTGTGGCTGGGCAATTGCTCGAATCTACCCGTCTGAACATCCAGGAAAGACAGGTTGGTGTTGCCGACTTTGCCGTAAAGCTTGGCGCCAAAAATAACAGGCACCTGCTTCCCTTCGTAGAGTCCTATCGTCCGGCTGAAAAAAGGGATAAAGCTGATGCTCGAGCTAAAGCTAAAATTCTCAGACCCCTCCAAAAAGAACATCCTTTTTTCAGGAAAAAAGAGGGGGAAACGGGTCAAATTGATGCGGCGCTCGTCGGCCTCGGTTTCGGCAAAGTCCATGTTGTAGCTGAAGACACCCACAAGGTTCGGCGTGAAGCTCTTGTAGAGGTCAAAACCTCCATCGAAATTGTACTCGGACTGGCGCGGCTCGGGGCTCAATTTTTGGGCGCTGGCCAGCCCGTAGGGCCGGAAGGTGACCCCCTTCCCCTGTTTGACCCCCTCGATTCCGCCGAGCTCGGCTGCCTCCATGGGGTTGAAGAAGTTACTATCCCTGTTTGTTCCGGAGAGCCGGATAATCTCCTGTTTGCGGGCAATCGTCCGTTCCACGTTAATGCCCCAGACGGTGAGCCCGGGCTTGAAAGAAACGGTCTTGAAGGGAATCCTGATCTCTGTACTCCAGCCATTTTCATGGACCCGGCTCTTCGCCTCCCAGACTCCGTCCCAGTTGAGGCTGGACATTCCGGCATAGGCCAGTCCCTCCCCCCGCGCCCCGATCGGGTTGACAAAGAAAAGATAGGCAGTTCGCTTGTCCTGAAAAGGGTCAAGCAGGACACGGATGAGGTCGTCACTCGGAGCTTGCGGTCGATGATAAAAACCCCAGCGCTGGGGAGCTTCGCCGCTATCATGGGCCATGGTGGTGGCGGCAATCCGGTCGGGCTCGCTGTCGTAACAGAAGATACCGATGTAAAGATTGGCCTCATCATAGAGAACCTTGAGCTCAGTTTTCTCTGTCGGCTCCTGATTGGGCCAGGGCTCGGCCATGCGGAAATCGGTGATGGCTTCTGCTTTCTGCCAGACGGAATCGGAGAGGCTGCCGTCGATCTTAAAGGCTTCGTTGACCCTTACGGCCCTCACCTCCCCGGCCAGGGCAATCGAAGAAAAAGCGAAAAATAAGAGAAACACGAAGGCAATCGTTCTTTTCATTGGCTTTGTTTTTATATTATTTTGACGGGGCTTTTACAAGATCTTGTGCTTGGAGATGAGCTTTTGTTAATTTTTACTTCATTCGGTAGAATAAAGAATAAAACGCCATAGAATCGGGACGCTCCGATTTTAATCTTATGGCCACTTTTGATCGTCTTCTCGAGAAATTGGACCGCAAATCTTTCCTCCATATCCACATCTGGGAATTCGGCTTCAAAAGCATCATCAGAGAATATGCCCGACTTTTTTTCGTCCGAGCCGTTCTCACTTACCCAACGAAGGCCGTCTCTGGCATGGTGCGATACCGAAAGTTCCTCAAATCGAGGCAGAAAATTTTCGACCACTATCAGAAGGGTTTGGCTATCCCAGATGAAAAAAAGGTTATCGACGGAATCAGAGAGGAAAGAAAGAGGCCATTGCTAGGTCTGGGATTCTGTCTTAAGCCTTATGATCCTGAAGAGAGAGCCCAATCGTGTCCCTCCGGTCGGGCAAACCATGAATGCATGTATCTTGAAACCGGCAGAACCGAAAGCATATGCTCAGGTTGTGCCATTTATAAAATTGCTCGAATGGCGATGCCAGCCGGATGCCATATCTACATCATGACTTCAGCTAACGATATCGCCAAAGATTTTCTACTTCCGCAGATCAGAGAAAAGCGTTTTTCGGCAGCCGTTCTATTGCTTTGTCCTTATTCGATTCAGGCGATTCTCCTGCCGCTTTTTATCTGTGGCCTTGGCACTTATCTCCTTGCCTACGACAGGGGCAACTGCAGAAACTATCAGGAGTGGCGGAGAGCGGACCTGGGGGACAAAAGAGAGAGAACTTCGCTCGGAAAGGCGGCGTGGGAGAAATTGTCAAGCCTCTTGGAGACGACTCGCCGGAATGAGAGGGCCCTCTTACCCCTTCGGAGAAAGGGCAATATTTATACTGTTGATGCGTCGAATCCGCTTTTCTTTTCCTCCTCAATCAGTGAACAATTATTTGGCTGCAGGGAGGAGATTCATCCCTCTATTTTCAAGAAAAAATAAGCCAGACCGCTGGCCGTGATTTGTATGGTCAGGTTATCGGCTCCATGGTAGGAGAAGGCCTCGACAAGAACCACGGCCAAAGAAAGAAGTAGGGAACCGAGAAAGGCTTTTTCTAAAGGGAGATGGTAGAGTCGTACAAGAAGGAGCCAAGAAAGAGCTAAAGAAACAACAAAGACAGAAAGGCTTCCTTCGAGCGACCTTTCCGCCGCTTGAACTTTTCTCAAGGTGGGGACTTTGTATTTATGCTTTCCAAACCGGACTCCTACCGGCTCGGCGATGGCATCCGCTGCTCCACATAGAGCATAGCCCATGATGGCACACCCGGCAAAAAGAAAGTTGGAAATCAAGCCACCGAAAGCTGTACTCAAATAGGGTACAATAACGAAATAACTTCGTCTCGGAGAATCCATCTCCCGGGCCATCCCTTCGAAGAAAAAGTTTCCTTCACCGGCTTTGATGGAGAGGAGGACAAAAATGCCCATCCCGACACCGAGGACGTTAACAGCGGGCATTCCTCCCCAGAGATGGAGCCCGACAGCCGTGAAAAAAATGATGAAATGGAGGACTTTGCGGGTATACCCTGTTTTCCAGCCGGCATATCTTTTAAGGGAGCCGGCCAGAAGCCCGCTCCCTAAGATAGCAATAACAGAGACCAAAGCATAATAGAGGATTTGGGGAAAAGGTGGACAGAAGCTCATCTAAGCTGTTATTTCCACCGCGGTCATGTTGTTTGGGGGAAGCTCTTCGGTTCGATTTTCCTATCCAGCCATCAGCGGAGAGCATAGACTATGGCTCGCCAAGATGTCAAGGAAGGTTGCGAATTGCCAAGGGCCGGAAAGAAATCAAAAAAACTGATATCGCTCTCGAGTTCATCAAGAAGCCTTCTCTGTTGCGGGAGCATTTGCTGGCCAAGGAAGAAGCCTTTCTCAAACGTCCCATCATTCTTGATGAGGTTCAGAAGGGCTAGTGTACACTGATGTTTGCAATTTGCTTTAGGAAAGGAGCGTCTCTTTATTATGAAAAATTCAATGAAACAACTAGAAACTCGTCAGCTCAGGCTCCCTCGCCAGACATCAGAAGGATGAACTCTGCAGGCTTGTCATAGGGATTCCAGGCTTCGTGAGTGACTCCTGCGGGAATGAAGACCATTTGACCCCGCCTGCAAAATCAGCTCCTTGCCCCCGATCCTGGCCACAGCCTTTCCCCGGATTCCAATAATCATCGTCGGAAACGGGTTGGTTCGGAAGCCACGGCCGAGCCCCCCGGGCTAACGACCCTTAATACGATCGCCGCAATGCTCTTGTCTTCCCTGCTCTCAACCCCGCCGCGCCCGCCTTCGTCCTGGCGCTCCTCTGCCTCGCGGTTTTTGTCCCTCATGTCATTCGAAGCGCCTGGAGGAATGGGGCGAATGGATGAGGGAGGAGCTCCGGAGAATCCCTTCCAAGGGCTGGGCCGAGATGATAAACAGGGGACATGTTTCGAATTGTAAGGATTTCGGCTCGTGCTCCCCTTCTTCGACCCGATGGTCTACCCCAAGTGCGGCGGCACGATGCGCATCATCGCCTTCTTCACCCACCATGCTTCGGTCGACCGTATCATCAACCACCTCAACCTGACCTTCGTGTCGGAAAGACCCCTTCCGCCCCATATCGC
>FWPV01012178.1_pt1 | contig 13382 bp, 14 predicted proteins | sample 2228371 | NCBI WGS metagenome assembly FWPV01 (sample SAMEA103939776, study PRJEB20133) | metagenome | reverse complement strand
GTTGAAGGCCACCAAGCCGGCACAGTATTCCGTATCGCCCCGGGCCAGGTCGTTCCAGACGATGACCATGGCAATGCAGCGGGCCAACCCAATGATGATCAGGCCGACCATGTATTCCGGGTAACCCTGCAAGAAGGCGATGGCCAGGAAGAACATGAGGACAGGGCCGATGAGCCAGTTCTGGATCAGGGAGAGGAAGAGCACCTTATAGTTCCGGAAAACTTTGGGCAACTCCTCATACCGCACTTTGGCCAGGGGTGGGTACATCATCAGGATCAGACCGGCAGCGATGGGAAGGTTGGTGGTGCCGACCTGAACATAGGTAAGGAGAACGGTGAAGGTCGGTAGGAAATAGCCCAGGGCCACGCCGGTGGCCATGGTCAGGAAGATCCAGAGGGTCAGGTAACGATCGAGGAAGCTTAATCGGGGGGTTATGGTTGCCATAGTGGACCTCGCAGCTAATCATATAACCGGTTAAACGTTTATTAAGGAGACGTTTGCGCCCCTTTCCACCTGCATCAGTTCTCCGGGAAGATCAGCTGCTGCTTTCCGGCACCGGGCTCAACCGAGGGCACTCCAACTGCTGCCGGCCCGCCGCCACTTGTAACCGGAGCGCCTGGGCGGCCGGGTTCTCCTGCAGGATCTCCCGGAGGAGCTGCAACTGTCTCTCCTGCCAGGAGCCGGGGGCCGCGGCCAACCGGTAGTACATCCACAGACCCTGACGCCGGTCGGCCACCAGGCCGAGGTGATAGAGGTAGCGGAGGTGCCGGGAGGCCTTGGACTGGCTGATACCCAAGGCTGCCATGATCTCGCAGACGCAGAGTTCCTCATGGCACAGTAACAGCCAGAGTATCTGCAGCCGGGTTTCGTCGGCCAGGGATTTGAAGAAACGGGCATAGGTTTTCATAGCTAAATGAATAACCGCATAAGCGGATATTGTCAAGGGGCCCCGCCAAGATAACGGTGCTGCGGGGCGGAAAACTATCTTGGCAATTCGGGCAAATCGTGATATGCCGGAACCGTATGATCATCATGCAAGCCTTGGCGAAACGGTATAAGGATATCGCCGCCCTGAACGGGGTCTCCCTGGAGGTCCAGCCCGGGGAGCTGTTCGCCTATCTGGGCCCCAATGGTTCCGGTAAGACCACCACCATCAGGATCCTGACGGGCCTGACCAAGGCCAGCTCCGGGGACGCCTACTTGAACGGCTACCATTTTGAGCGGGAATCATTGCAGGCCAAGCGGCAGGTGGGGTTGGTCCCCCAAACCATCAATCTGGATCTGGAATTGACCGTGCGGGAAAATCTGGATATCCATGGACGCCTGTTCCGCATGGGGGCGGCGGCGCGGCGACACCAGGCCCAGACCTTGCTGGCCTATGTGGAGCTGGAAGAGCGGGGTGACAGTCTGGTGAAACACCTCTCCGGCGGCATGAAGCGGCGGGTCATGGTGGCCCGGGCCCTCATGCATGCCCCCCGCATCCTCTTCCTGGATGAGCCCACGGTGGGATTGGACCCCAGCATCCGGCGGCGCCTCTGGTCGCTCTTGAAACGCATCCAACAGGACGGCACCACCATCTTTCTCACCACCCACTATATCGAAGAGGCGGAATTCTTGGCCGATCGGGTGGCCTTCCTGGACCGGGGCAACATCGTCCAGGTGGATACCCCCGCCAATCTCCGGGCCCGCTTGGGGGAATGGGCGGTGGATGAGATGGCCGAAGGCGACATGCTGACCCGCTACTTTAGCTCCCGACCAGAGGCCCAGGCCTACATTACCGGCCGGGCCGGAAGCTTCACCCTGCGCCGGGTCAACCTGGAGGATGCCTTCATCGCTTTGACCGGGAAAAAGGTGGCGGCAGACGGCAGTGTTGCCGGCGGGGAAGGGGGACCTGGGTCCTCTGCCGGCCATGGGGCTCAGGGCGGCAAACCGCATTGAGGAGTTGGCAGATGCGAGACTGGTTTCCGGTCTACTGGCGGGAGCTGCTCATCCTACGCCGGCGGCTGCTGCGGCAGTTGGCCTCCATGTCGGTGGCACCGGTACTCTACCTGCTGGCCTTCGGGGTGGGCATGGGGCGGGACGTTTTGGTGCAGGGCCGGCCCTACCTGGAGTTCCTCATTCCCGGCCTCATTGCCATGAATACCATGATGCAGTCCTTTGCCATTGCCACCGAAATCAATGTGGCCCGCTTCTATTGGGGGATCTTTGAGGAGTTTCAGGCCGCGCCCATCAGTGATGCCTCCTATGTGTTGGGCGAGACCTTGGCCGGCATCACTCGGGCCCTGATGTCCGTGCTGCTGATTCTCGTCATCGCCCTGGCAGCCGGCGTCCGCCTGTCCTACAATCCCTATTTCTGGCTGGCCATCCTCCTGACCGCCTGGTTTTTTGCGGCCCTGGCCATCGCCCTGGCCATGATCGTCAAATCCCATGCGGATCAAGCCCTCCTCACTTCCTTCGTCATCACTCCCATGGCCTTTCTCAGCGGCACCTTTTTTCCCTTGGAGAATATGCCGGCCTGGCTGAAACACATCCTGCGGCTGCTCCCCCTGACCCCCGCCACCGAGGCCATCCGGACCGCCGCCTTCGGCCAGACCCCCCGGTGGGCCCCCTATCTCATCCTGCTGGTACTGGGAGCCGGGGCCTTCCTCTTGGCGGTCAATTTTGTCCACAAAGCCCGGGATTAGCAGGCTGGTGAAAAAGTGTTTGTAGGGGAGCCCCCTACCCTCCTTCCCCACCCCGACGGCCGCTGTCAAGCCCGCGGCCAGGGAAACCCTGCCTGGAAAGACAAAAAAACGCCGGGCCCCCCAGCAGAGTCATGCGGACCCGGCTTCAGAATATATGTGTTAGCATACCTTGGTTATCTTCCTATCACCTCCCCCTCGTGCCGCTGACTTAATTGTTGACAGACAATCTTTCTGGAAACCGGTTTTGCAAGTTGCCTGCCAGACGGCTGGCCAATATACAACCTTTTGATATTAAAAATAATTTGATGAATTTTGCCGGATTTCCGGCCGCCGCCGCCCGGCCCCTCTGTTCAATTCTGCAACCATTTTGTCCAAAGGCATGAACATTCAATACGTTAACTATGAAGTGAAGAATATTGGCTAAAATGTTCATCTCCATGTAACAGAAACTATGAAAATTCTGTCACGGAGAGTTGCTGGGCCAGAATTCCGCCCCCAGAGGCCCGTATTGTGCCGGTAAGCCGCCCTTGGACGTCGGGGCCCGTCTCATAGGTGCCAGGAGAAATATTCCTTGACTTATAAGCGGTTTTTATTACATTCATACTGTTGTTTGGTGATTTCTTGGGCAAACTCCCCGGGGCGGCGGCTTCCGGGGGCAAGCATACTGAACACCTATTGAGGTAAAGGAGAAGCAGTGTACGTCCAAAAAACCTTAACCAAGAGCCCCCGGGGGGAGGCCTGGATGGAGTTGCTGGAGATGATCAGCGGATTGTTTCTGGCCTTATTCATTCAGGTGCACATCCTGGCGGTGTCCAATGTGCTGTTCGGGGCCGCGGCCTTTGATCAGAAGTCACACCAGATGGACGAGTATTTTATTTCTCACCTTGCCATCTTTCTGGTCTGTGTGGCCATCCTCGGCCATGGCCTGTTGGCCATGCGCAAGGCCCCCTGGAGGGTGCAGGAAGCCCAGATCGTCTGGCGCCACAGCAGGCTCCTCAACCATGACGAGACCTGGTATTGGCTGGTGCAGATCATCACCGGCCTGGCCGTGCTGATCCTGGCGGTTATCCACATAGCCGGGGTGCTCACTGATTGGCCCATTCAGGCGGCCAAGAGCGCGGCTCGGGTGCAGTCCGGGGGGTTCATTTTCTACCTCATCCTCATCGGCATTGCCGAGGTGCATGCCTTTCTGGGCATCTACCGGATTTTCATCAAGTGGGGATGGTGGCCTCGGAAGCCCATCTTCAAGTATCTGGCCTATACCGCCATTGCCTTTTCCACTCTGGGGGTCTTCACCCTCTTCGTCTTTTTACTCTTTATCTCTGCGGGAGGTGCTTGATGAAGTGGCATGATACGCATATCACCGAAGTCCTGGTCATCGGTGCCGGTCTGGCCGGTGAGCGGGTTGCGGTGGAGGCTGCCTCCCACGGCCATGAATGCACGATCTTGAGCCTGGTGCCGCCGCGGCGGTCCCACAGCACGGCTGCCCAGGGCGGTATGCAGGCCTCGTTGGGGAATGTGGCCATGGGGTATGGCGACAACCCCGATATCCATTTCGAAGATACGGTGAAAGGCTCAGACTGGGGCTGCGAACAGGACGTGGCCCGGCTGTTCGTCAACCTGGCCCCCATCGCAGTGCGCCAGTTGTCCCATTGGGGTGTGCCCTGGACCCGGGTGGTGCCGGGCAAAAAAGTATTGCCCGATGGCCGGGAGATCGAGGACCTGCCGGAGAAAGAAGGTCTGATCGCCCAACGGGCCTTCGGCGGCACGGCCAAGTGGCGCACCTGCTACGCGGCCGACGGCACCGGCCATGTGCTGCAGTATTCCATGGACTCCATGGTCATTAAGCTGGGGGTCACGGTTCACGACCGCGTGGAGGCGGTGGCCCTGATCCATGACGGGGAGAAATGCTACGGCGCGGTGGCCCGCTGCCTGCGCACCGGCGCCTTCCGGGCCTATCTGGCCAAGGCGACCGTCATCGCCACCGGCGGCTACGGCCGCATCTACGGCACCTCCACCAACGCCGTCATCAACGAAGGCACCGGCATGGCCATTGCCCTGGACACCGGCGTGGTGCCCCTGGGCAACATGGAAGCGGTGCAGTTCCATCCCACCGGCATTGTGCCCACCAATATTCTGGTGACCGAGGGCTGCCGGGGTGACGGCGGCTATCTATTGGACAAGAACCTGCACCGCTTCATGCCCGACTATGAACCGGTGAAAAAAGAGCTGGCCAGCCGGGATGTGGTCAGCCGGCGCATGATGTATCACATCCGCCAGGGGTATGGCGTGGACAGCCCTTATGGCCCCCACCTCTGGCTGGACATCCGCCATCTGGGCACGGAGCACCTCTACACCAACCTGCGGGAGGTCTGCACCATCTGCAGCAACTTCCTGGGTATTGATCCGGCCAAGGATCTGATCCCGGTGATTCCCACTCAGCACTACTCCATGGGCGGGGTGCGCACCAACATCGATGGCGATGCCTATGGGTTACAGGGTCTGTTCGCGGCCGGCGAGTCCGCCTGTTGGGACCTGCACGGCTTCAACCGCCTGGGGGGCAATTCCTTGGCCGAGACCCTGGTTATGGGCATGGTGGTGGGTGCCCGGGTGGCGGATTATGTCAAAGAAGTCGTTTTGGACTTCCCCCCCACCCTGGTGGCCGAGGCAGTCAGACAGCAGGAAGAGCGAGTGGCAAAGCTCATGTCTTCCCACGGCACGGAAAACGTCTTTGCCCTACGCAAACAGATGGAAGAGACTCTGCTCAACAAGGTGGGCATCTTCCGGAATGAAGCGGATCTGCAGGAGGCGGTGGCCACTCTAACTGACCTCTACGACCGGGCCCACCACATCAAACTGCGCTCCAACGGCTTGGGCCCGAATCCCGAAGTGGCCGCAGCCCTGCGCCTGCCGGGCATGCTCCGACTGGCCCTGTGCATCGCCACCGGGGCCCTGCAACGCCAGGAGAGCCGGGGGTCCCATTATCGGGAGGATTATCCCAAACGGGACGACGTCAACTGGCTGAAACGCACCTTAGCCTACTGGCGGCCCGGTGCGACCGCGCCCGACCTGCAGTACGAGAACATCACCATCAACGAGCTGCCTCCGGGGGACCGCGGCTACGGCGAAGCCACCGGTGTTTCACAGTTAGGCGATTAGGAGGTGCCCCCCATGGAGCAACGCACACTGTCTTTCAGCATTTTTCGCTATAACCCGGCCACTCCGGAAATCAAACCCCGGATGCAGGAATTTCAGTTGGATGAAACCCCCAACATGACGATCTTCATCGCCCTGAATCGTCTGCGGGAAGAGCAGGATCCATCGTTGATGTTTGACTTTGTCTGCCGGGCGGCCATCTGCGGCTCCTGTGCCATGCTCATCAACGGCCGGCCGCAGTTGGCCTGCAAGACCCTGACGGCGGACCTGCCTGAGCGCATCACCCTCATGCCCCTGCCGGTCTTCAAACTGGTGGGCGACCTGTCAGTGGACACCGGGACCTGGTTCCGACAGATGTGCCAGACCACCGAGGCCTGGATCCACACAGACGTCAAATTCAACCCCAAGGGCGAAGAAGAGCGCATGGATAATGCCATCGCCCTGGACATCTACGAGGCGGAGCGCTGTATTGAGTGCGGCTGCTGCATCGCCTCCTGCGCCACCGCCAACTTCCGGGAGGATTTCCTGGGCGCCGCCGGGCTGAACCGGGTGGCCCGCTTCCTCATCGATCCCCGGGACCAACGCACGCCGACCCAGGTCTTTGAGGTGGTGGGCACCGACGAAGGGGTCTTCGGCTGCATCGGCCTCATGGCCTGCGATGACCTCTGCCCCATGGAAATCCCCTTGCAGACGCAATTGGCCCTCGTGCGCCGCAAAATGATGGCCGCAGCCTTGAGCTGCACGTGCAAGAAACAGTAATCACTGCCTGCGGGGAGGCCAGGAGCGCCTCCCCGCCTGGTTTCGGGAGGTTGCCATGGTGAAGCTGCTCTTTATCATTACCAAAGGTTTTGATAACGCTGGCTTAGCTGTGCGGGGGATCCAATTTGCCGCAGTGGCGGCGGAGAAAGGCCATCACGTGGAAGTCTTCCTCATCGAGGACGCGGTCTATTGGGCCCAACTGGGCATGGCCAACGGCGTCTACAGCGTCACCGGTGATCACATGCAGGGGTTCATTGATAAGTTGATCAATGCCAAGGCCACCATCCACGTGTGCAAACCCTGCGCCGATAAACGGTTGATCTCGCCGGATGACCTCATTAGCATTGCCAAAATTTCTCTGGGCTCTGATCTGGTGGAGCTGGTGGCCAATCCGGAGTATAAGGTGGTGACTTTCTAACCGCTATCAGACCCTGCTGGACCAGAAACTCCCTTCCCTCCGGAGGCGGGGCTCTGCCCTCAGCTCCGCTGGCCTGCCGACAACACGGCAACCTGCACCCGGGATGGGCCGCCAGCCCATGCCGGGTTTTTCCTTTCCTGACGGCCTTCAGGCACGATAGTAAGGGGTTGCACGAAGGTAGGTGGGGGGAGGACCAAGGGGCCACCTCAACCCCGATGGCCGCTCGGGCTGGGGGGCAGGAATGTTTCCCTAACCTGCTAGAGGGAGAGGAAATGCTGGGGTATGGGCGCGACCCAGCCCTTGAGACGGCGGCCCACACCCTGTTGGGGCCGCCGACTTGGCTAAGAAGAACTGGCGTGTGTGTCATGTTGGACGCAGTGAAGGATCGGCGGGAGAATTCTTCCCTTCGCTCAGCATGACACCACCTTGGCCTGAAGGCAAATCTGCTCAGGCGTCACGCCTCAGATATACCGGCCGCCGTTCCTGGGCCATGGGTAGTGAGTGGCTGGCCCTCAAACTGCCGCGCCGGTCAGTTGGGATAGTTTACTTCGAATACCCGCTTGGCAACAACGAACGTGCTGAGGTAGTAAGGCTGGTTCAGATCGGTGACAATGATGCCGCTGCGAGGGCTGGAAGCATGGATCATTTTGCCGTTGCCCATGTAGATGCCCACATGGCCGATGCTGCGGCCACCCCGCCGGAAGAAGAGCAGATCGCCCGGGAGCATCTTGGAGAAGTCCATCTGGGAGGTGACGGTTTTGCCATAATGGGCCTGTTCACTGCTGGTGCGGGGTAGTTCCACCATGAAATTCTGGCAGACATACTGCACGAAGCCGGAGCAGTCAGTGGCTGAACTGGTCTCCAGGTTGGCTCCCCGCCGGTAATTATGCCCTTCATAGCGTTTGGCCAAGGTGAGGAGCAACTCGGCAAAATTCCACCGGGGCGCAATGGGGGTGCCGGGGGATGATTGGGCCGCCGAGTAATCATCGCCCCCCCGCCGCATGGGTGCCAACTGGCGGTCCATGGTAGAGGAATTTTTGCTGTTGCCCAATCCTTTTTGCGGTCCCAGGGGTTCCAGGATGAAACGACCGTCCCGCTGCGGGGTGATCTTCATCAAGGGACCGGTCTGGGCAATGCCTGCCCGATAGTAGGAGGACCGGTCGTAGGCGGTGTAAGGTTCACCGCTGTCACCCATGGACCGCCGGCTGTAGCTCGGGACCGGGACATACTCATAGGTATAGTAGGTCTGATAACGATATGAGCTGCGCCGGGAGGAGCGACTGCTGGCCTGGGAGGAACGGGAACTTTTGCTGCTTACCTGAGGGGATTTCTTGCGGGTGGGTTTGGCGTGGGTGTCGTTTACCAGAAACGGACACAGAACCAGAGCCAAGCTTATGGTAGTGCCAAGAATAAGCCGACTCACCATCATAGACCTCCTTTCGGTAAGACCATGACTTCAGTCAGGGTTAGGGGTGACAAGCAAGACGACCAAGTACCAAGGAAAATATGAATAATGCCTGATAATTACCAAAACTGCAAACGATGCTTGTTCCCCTAGTCTGGTTCCTGGCCCCAAAATTTCGTCCGTTATAAAACATAATCCCCCAAAAGTCAATCTTTTTATGATCGCAAGGGAACTTGTTGGCATTAAATATAAAGTATATCAAATAGATAGTGAAGAAAAAAAACTCGCTTGGCGGCTCCTGCGGACAAATGCACAATAGCACAAAGCCTGGCCCTATTTTTTCCAAAATACTAGCAGAACATCCATTCCATGGTTACGCCCAAACAGATTTCTGGTATGATATATACATTGACGGCGGCCATGCGGCGGGCTGCGGCCGCTGGTCCCAACCCGCGGGCATGTGTCGGGAATCACGAGGGACGCGCCCTCTTGGGGCCCGAGCCCATGTGCCCGGAGGCACGGGGACGGGTCCCGACGGGTGGGAGGATTTCCCCAATTGTTAGCTTTTGGGGCAGCCAAAGGCGACTGTCGGGGTCAGGGGAGCACTGTGTCAACACCCTGCCAGGCCCCGAGTCCTCCCGAAGCGGCACACTATCCGGATATTCGTTACCCTTATGAATCAAATTCAGCAGGCGCCAGCAGGTTCTTCTCCGAGGCGGGGCGGGGACCAGCTGACCGGTCTGGAAGAGCGGTTGGGATACTGTTTCCGCCACCGGAGCTGGCTGCTGCAGGCGTTTATCCATAGTTCTTTTGCCCATGAGGCCCCCCAGGCCGGACCCAGCAACGAGCGGTTGGAGTTCCTGGGGGACGCGGTCCTCAATCTGGTCATCAGTGATGCTTTGGTGACCATGTATCCCCACTCCCCGGAGGGCGAGCTGTCCCGTTGGCGGGCGTCGCTGGTGAACGCCAAACATCTGGCGGAACTGGCCACCCACCTCGGTTTGGGGCAGTGTCTGCGCTTGGGGCGGGGGGAGGAATTGCAGGCCGGCCGCTACAAACCCTCCCTATTGGCCGATGCCCTGGAGGCCCTCATCGGCGCCATCTACCTGGACGGCGGCTATCCGGCGGCTCAGGGGGTGGTCCTGAAGCTGTTTGAGACCAGCCTGCAGACCCTGAACCGGGAGTGCCTGACGGAGGATTACAAAACCGCCCTGCAGGAGTACGTCCAGAAATACCTCAAAATCTCGCCGGAGTATCGCTTGGTCCAGGAGAGCGGTCCGGCGCACGCCCGGTGGTTTGTGGTCCAGGTCTGGGTGGCCGGCACCCTGTGGGGAGAGGGGCAGGGTCATTCCAAGAAGCAGGCTTCCCAACGGGCCGCCCGCCAGGCGTGGCTCAAGGCCCACCAGGACCAAGCCGCTGATGAAAGTAGTGGCATCGGCGGGTAATTTAGCAGGGAGGTAAAGACGTGTTCGTGGGGGAGGGGGCCAGGGGGCACAACCCCCTGCCTCTCCCCTACAACCCCTCCCCCAACCCCGACAGCAGTAGGGCTATCCTTCCACCAGCAACTGTGGCTGGGAGTTTTTCACCAGCCTGCTAGGAGGCAAGGCTTCTTGCAGCAGGCTTGCCCACGGTGGACGGGAGCAGGCGATTGGTCAGGAGGAGGCGGGGTGCCCCTGGCAGTGGCGACAGAGGCCGAAGAGTTGCACCGACACGGACTGCACCTGAAACCGGCAGGCGCCGGTATCCGGCAGGGCGATCTCCTCGGGCCAGTGCCACGGCAGATCCTCCACCTGATGGCAGCGGGTGCAGATCAGGTGGGTGTGGGGCGCGGTGTTGCCGTCGTAGCGGGCCACTTCGTGCAAGGGGTTGACCTTTTTGATCAGGCCCAACTGGCAGAAGGTCTCCAGGGTTTTATAGACCGTATTGAAGGAAATCATGGGCAAAGCCTTGCGGACGTCTTGATAGATCTTTTCAGCGCTGGGGTGGTCATAGCGCTCCATAATATTCCTGAGAATCTCCACCCGCTGGGGCGTTACCGAGATGTTCTGCCGCTTGAGAATCTGGGCCAAGGCTTCGGCTGAATTTTCCATGATCTGATATTATCTTTTGATAGTAATTATTGTCAAGAATTTTTTCTAGATTGTCCTAAAAACCTAAGCCCCTTTAATCGCTACAACCCTGGGTATGGGTAGGCTGCCGGGCGGTTGCACCGTGGCCCACAGGGGAAAGGGCCGGGGGCATTGACCTCGGATCATCCCCAACATGCCAGCAAGGAAGGAACAGTTCCCACAGCCTGCTGGCAGGCGGATGGGGATTGAGTGAGGGGCCAGGGGGCTGTGCTCCCCGCCCTCCTCCCTGAGGAATACTTTTTCAGCCCCTTGCTAATAGTAGTAGGCCAGGCCGATCATGAAAAAGTTGGTGTTGACTCCCGGGTTTTCGGCGTATAAGCCGGCGTTGGAGGTATGGCGGAAGCGGTATGCCAGGGACAGGGCATAGCCCCCCCAGACGTTGATATCAACGCCGACCCCGATCTGGGGACTGAAATTGAAGGCGTGGGCATAGGTGGGTGAATCGATGTTTTCCCAGATGATACCGGCGCCGCCCTCTATGTATGCCAGTACCCGGCCCATGGGGTAGCTGAGTTTCAAAAGGGGGGTGATGCCGATATCCCAACCGCGGTTATGGTCGGTGATGCTGCCCAGCACGCCTTCCAGAATGATGGACGGCCGCAGTCGGCCCAGGATGGGGTTGTTGGCCTGGGTGAGAAAAAATCCCCAGCGGGGCAAGAAAGTATTAAAATGCAAGGTCTCAAAGGCCTTGCAGGTCTGGCCGTAGCCATAGCGCAGTCCCAGTTCATAGCGGGATTTGGTGAAGGCCTGGGAAGGCTGGCTGCCGCCCAGGATTATGCCAATCAGCACAAGAGCCCATACCACCCCTGCCCAGGGGTGACGCCGCGGGTATCCTGAAATCATGGCCATCCCTTTCTCCGGTTCTGCTGTGGAATACACAGGCGTTAGCAACGCTGCAAACCCTCCATAGTCTAAAAGGATACGAGCGAGATGTCAAAAGGAAAGAAAAAACCGGCGGCGGTTTTTTTGCTGGTGGCGGGCTGTCTGCTGCTGGCCGCCGCGGGCTGCGGCGTCCGGGATCTGGCCAGTGGACGCCTGAGCCCTCCGGAGGTGAGACTGCGGGAACTGGCGATCTTTCCGCCGGAGAGCAACTGTTGGCCCTTGAGCGCCCGCCTGGCGGTGGCCAATCCCAATACCGAGCCCCTGCAGATCCGGGGCTATGATTTCATCTTTCAGGCAGCGGGGCACGATCTGGTGCAGGGGGAGAGCAGCAGCGCGGTCACCGTCCCGGCCGGCGGCACCGCAGAGGTGGAGATGCCGCTACTGATCCGGCTGCCCAGCGTGCCACCGGTGTTGCAGGCGCTGCTGCGGCAGGAAGCCATTCCCTACCAGCTGACCGGGGGCCTGCGGTTGGCCTCAGTACTGGGGGGCCTGCGATTGCCCTTCCGGTTTCAGGGGACCCTGACCCGGGCCCAGGGGTTGGAGTACCTGCGTCAGTATCTGGGGTCTCAGTCCTTAACCCGGTGATCCATCACCCGGACTGCTTTGCCTTCCCCCCGGGGCAGGGAATTGTGCTCCACCAATTCTACCCGGGGGGTGACCAGCAGTTCGCTTTTCAAGGCGTCGGTGATCTTTTTCTGCAGCACCTTGAGGAACTTCAGATCCTCCCGGAAGTAGTCCTGTTTCACCTCCACCTTGACCACCATGGTCTCATTGGCCCCTTCCTGCCGCAGTTCCACCAGATAATTTTCCCCCACCTCCGGCAGGTCCATGAGGACCCGGTCGATCTGGATGGGGAAGATGTTCACCCCTTTAATGATGATCATGTCATCGGTGCGGCCCTGAATCCGGGAGATGCGGCGGCTGTGGCGGCCGCAGGGACAGGGACGGTCGTCGTACGAGGCCAGATCCCGGGACCGGTAGCGGAGCAACGGCATGCCCTGGCGGGTCAGGTTGGTAAGGACCAATTCACCCACCACGCCCGGACCCACAGGCTCCAAGGTTTGGGGATCCAAGACCTCCAGGAGGAAGCTGTCTTCCCAGACGTGGGAACCGTTCTGCTCCGGGCACTCAAAGGCCACCCCGGGGCCGTTCAACTCGGACAGGCCATAGCAGTTGTAGGCTTTGAGGCCGTAGGCCTCCTCCAGCCGCCGTCGGCTGGCCTCCGAATAGGGTTCCGCGCCGATGTAGGCCAGCCGCAGAGGCAGGTCCCGGGGATCCACCTGGAGCTCGGCAAAGGTGGTGAGGAGGAACAGGGCATAGCTGGGGATGATGTGGATGGCCGTGGTGCCGAAATGCTGCATCAGCTGCACCTGGCGTTTACTATTGCCGGCTCCGGCGGGAATGGTCAGCGCCCCCAAGCGTTCGGCGCCGTAATGGAACCCCAGCCCGCCGGTGAACAGGCCGTAACCCATCATATTCTGAAAGACATCGTCGGCCCGCAGGCCGGTCATGTAAAGAGAGCGGGCTACCAGATCAGCCCACAGTTCAATGTCCGTCCGGGTATAGTAGATCACGGTGGCCTGACCCGTGGTGCCGGAGGAGGCGTGGACCCGGATGATGTCCCGCAGAGGCACGGTCAGCATCTCCCGGCTGTGGGCCCGCAGGTCGTCTTTGCTGGTCAAGGGGATCCGGCGGATATCCGCCAGGCTGCGGATATCATCGGCAGTGACGCCGGCCCGCCGGAGGCGCTCCCCATAAAACGGGCTCCGGGCAGCCCGGGCCACCGTCTGCCGGAGACGCTCCCGTTGGAGTTTGGCCAATTCCGCGGCGCTCAGGGTTTCAATCCCTGCGTCCCAATACTTCCCCATCATGCCACCTTGCTGCCAAAATTGCCGGAACCTCTATCAGGGTGTTGAAAAAGTGCTTGTAGGGGAGGGGGCCAGGGGGCA
>FWPV01012174.1_pt1 | contig 13387 bp, 9 predicted proteins | sample 2228371 | NCBI WGS metagenome assembly FWPV01 (sample SAMEA103939776, study PRJEB20133) | metagenome | reverse complement strand
CGCGGCGCAGCGCGCCGGGCAGCAGACCGCGCCGCCCGCTCAGCCGCAAGCCCAGCCGCCTGCGCTAGCGCCCGCGCAGCCGCCCGCGCAACAGGCAGTGGCGCCGCCTCCGGTTCAGCGCGCGGATCCCGCCAAAGAGAAAGCCTTGGCGGACGAAAGGCAAAGGCTGATGCTCATGGCGGCTCGAGTGAACGAGGTGAAGAGCTCCATGGCGAATCTCCAACGGAAACAGGCGGCTATGGGCATGGGGATGCGCGGCGACATGCTGGCGGCGCACCAGCGGATGGAATTCCATCTGGACGAAGGCGAGCGATTGCTGAAGGCCGGCGACGCCGCCGCGGCTAAGCGCAGCCTCGACGCCGCGGAGCGGGAACTCGAGCGCCTCGAAGCGTGGCTTGGGCGTTGAACGTCACTTATTGACGAGCACCCTCAAGTTGGGCACGGTGGCGTCGAAGCGTAATTCGCGCTGCTGCCTCCAGGAAGTGGCCGGCAAGCGCCACAGTTTTTCGCCGCCGATTTCCTGCTCCACTGCCGGAGTCGCCGTCACCGGCACCACCCCGACGGTTAAGCTGAGGCGATTGAGGAGAATCTCCTGCACCTCCTTGGAGGGCGGAAGATTCGCGGGGATGAGCGGAAAAGATACCTGGGAAGCGATGCGGCGGACGCCGCCCGGGGGCAAAAGCACGGCATAAGCCTGGGGCGGAGCGGCGTAGCTGCGCCGGGGGTCCAAGGGGCGGAGCTTCATCATGAGAAGCACAACGCGCTCCGGACTGAGCTCGACGCGGGGCGCGCCATGCTGCACCGCCGCGCCGCCGGCGGTGACCTGCACGGCGACGTCGATGACGTAAAGCCCCGTGTTGCTAGTGTTCGCCACGGCATATTCCATCTTGAGGGCTTCCGCCGTGGCGCTGAAAGCGGCGGTCAAAGTAGCTTCACTCGGCATGGTTCCCTTTCTTCACTAAAACACCGGGGGCGAGCTGGTGTAATACGACGGACGCGGCGGCGGCGGGTTTCCCGTGGCGGGCGAAGAAATGCCGCGGTCGCGGTAATCCTGGCGGAGCTGGTTTTCGGTGTAAGGCTCGCCGGTTGTGTCCGGCAAAGCCGTCCCGTGATAAGGATGTCCCGGGTTGTTATAGGACTGGGGCGGCAAACCGACCGTGTTGCGCTCTTCGTTCACCGCCACGTCATCCGCCTGCCAGTTATCGCCGTGGTCGCCGGTGGCGTTGTGCGTGGCGTGGATCATCTCATGGCCCAGGATCACGTCCGAGCCGGGTTGTTGCCACTCGGGAGTGGTTCCCGGAGGACCAAAGCCATGAACGTCCGGGTTCCAGGTGACGGTGGAATCCGAGCCTGTTCCAGGCTGCAGCGCCCCATCGTCGTGAGCGGTGCAGAAGGCGTTGTACGGGTCATCACCGGGTCCGGGATGGTAGTTTTCGATGGTCACCGTGTGCCCGCTCGCTTCGATGGCGTCGAAGGCGCGGTGCATGGTGGGAGTGGTGTCGAGCCGGATCAGAGCAGCCAGAACGCGGCTCTGGTAAGTAGGATCGTTCGGATCGGGACGGATTTCGATGCCGCTTCCGTACGTCATGCGCCATTCCCAGGGAGGCCACCCGAACCGCAACCGGAAGACCATCTGTACGGGGCGGGCGGTAAATGTGGGACCGCCGATGAGAACCGTAGGCAGACCCACCATAATGACTCCCCCGTGCGCAGTGTTGTCGCCTATTCGCGCGGCGGGCAATCCTTGAACCAGGACAGTGGCGGCGCCCATGGCGATCACGTCCGGCGGACCAACGCAGGTGGCCATGTCGGAAACGCGCGCCTGAGGCTGCCCGCCCGTCAAGACAGTAGGAGCGCAGGGCGGCAGGATAGGACCGCCTACGTGCGGCACCGGAGGAGTGCCGGGCGTGGCCATCGGGCAGGTGTGCATGTCGCCTAACCGTGATGCCGGCTTCATCGTTCACCCTAACAATTGATCTTCACCAACCCGCCCTTAATGTTGATCAGCGGGCTGGTGATGTCGATGCTGGCCGGAGTCATCTTTATGGAGCTGCCGCCGGATATGATTTCGACGGAAGCGGAACCCATCACTTTGACCTTCAGCGCGGTCGTCGAATGGGTCCCCGCCGGCGCCTCGATGGTAATGTTGCCAGCCTGAACCGTGAGCTTGTCATTGCCTTTCATCAGCGTCGCTTCCCGGTCGCCTTGCCAGATCTCCAGGGTGTCGCTGCCTTTCTCCAGCGTTTCCTTTCGATCGCCGTCGCTGATGACTAGCGTCTCATCTTTCTTGATCGCGGTCTTGCGGCTGCCGCCCACCGAGCGGCTCTCGTTCGCTTCCACCGTGGTCGAAAGATTGCGCTCGGCGTGGATGACGATTTCCTCGGCGCCCTTCTTGTCTTCGAAACGAATTTCGTTGTAATTCTCGGAACCGCCCCCTTTCGAGCTTCGCGATTTGAAGCCGCTCTGCGTCTGGTTCGCCGGCAGCGCATACGGGGGCATCTGTTCGGCGTTGTAAACGCGTCCGGTAATGATGGGGCGGTCAGGGTCGCCTTCCAGGAAATCGACGATCACTTCCTGGCCGATGCGCGGATTCCAGATGCCGCCCCAATTGCGTCCCGCCCAGGGCTGCGACACGCGAATCCAGCATGAGCTCTTGTCGTCGTTCGAGCCTTTGCGGTCCCAGTGAAACTTCACCTTCACGCGCCCGTACTTGTCGGTGAAGATCTCCTCGCCGGGCGGACCGGTGACGATGGCGGTTTGCGGACCGTCGATCACCGGCTTGGGCGTGATGCGGGGCGGGCGGAACGGCACGGAGTGGGGGATGCAGATGAAGTTGTTGGAATAGGTCCCGGCGCTGGGCTCAGCGCCCATGTAGAATCCGCCGGAATGGCCGCTATGCGTCACCGAGGTGATGAGGTAAGTCGTGTTCTGGTCCCGGCGGTCGTGATCGTAGAGCGTGAACCGGAACCCGGAAGTGAAATCGCGGCACTTGCCGCTGCCGTGAACGACGGTCTGAAACGCTTCGTGCTCCTCCATACGCAAGCGCGCCAGCTCCTCTCCTTCGTCCCGCTTTTCGTATTCCCCAGGGTAGTCGTAAACCTCGTACTTGCGGTTCCCCTGGCGTTCCTCTTGCGTCGCTGCGGTGGCGAGGAGATCGATTTTCGGAGTCTCAAAGTTGAAATCGTCGAGCGAATACTTGCCCGGGCCAAATTCCCGCTGCACGCGCCACTCCAGGATGACATCCTCCTCGCGCGCCACCCCCTCCCCGTGGGCGTGTTCGTAACGGACCCTGGGCTGGTTCGGGAGAGGCTTGTTCGCCGAAGGGCGGTCCGCCAGAACGAGGATGTGCTTGCCCTTCTCATGGCGGAAGAAGAAATGGATTCCCTCTTGCTCCATCAACCGGCTGACGAAATTCCACGCCGTTTCCCGGTATTGAACGCAGTACTCCCAGGGATCGTACTTGTTGAGCAAGTGGTCCTCGAAGTTTTGCAGGCCAAAGTCGTTGAATACCTCCTTGATGATCGCCGGCACGGTCTTGTTCTGAAAGATCCGGCAGTCCGAGGTCAAGGTAAGAAACCAGAACGCCGGCACCATCTCCGCCTCGTAATGCGCCAGGTGTCCTTCCACCGGCAGTTGGGCGAAGCGGCTGATGACGCCGTTGAAATAACGCTCTTTGCTGCCGTCTTCGAGCAGCACGCGAACCGTGACGTTGCGTCCCACGATGGCGTCGAAGTCAATCGCGAAATCGGTCGAAGCCATGTCCAAGCGGAACCGGAACAGCCGGGAGATGGACTCCGTGCCGCTGAAGGAACGCAGCAGGAGCTTGTCAGGTCCGAGAGGAGTATCGATGGCGATTAGCCGTCCTTTTTGCGTAAAGTCGTCTGGCATGCTTGCTCCTCCTGTTGTCTAGCCCGATACCTGAGCGGTTTGTAACATCAGGCGGAAAGTTGACCGGAACTGGTCAAACGTCAATTGCCTTTCCGCATGCGGTCCGCCGCGGGGATCGCGCAGCCGGACGCGGTTCTCACGCCAACCCAAGACCGCATAGGCGTGGTGCGCGACAATGTTTTCCGATTCAAGGGTTCCCTCTTCGGTCCCTGCGATGGTGGGCAAGTTCGATGCGCGCTCCACCATGCGCCGCACCGCGGCGGGAGCGGGCGGCGGATCCGCGGCGAAATCCAGGAAGTCACACTCGCCCGCGAAATCGCGGAAGATCTCATCCACAGGGAAACCGCCGTACCCGCCGGAAGAGTTGAGGCGCTCGTAACTCGTGCCGCGGGCTGCGATGTAGCCCTTTTCGAGAAAGCTCATCCACGCCACGGTGTTCCCGGGCGAGTGGCTATAAGCGATATGGCCGTGGGTGTAATACAAGAGGCTGCTGACCGTAGCTTCGGGACGACCGGGCACATTGACAAAGTACACGCGAGAGGCTTGGTAGGGGAAAGTTCCCGGCGGATCCGATCTCCGCCGGGAGCGCACCACGGCGGGCGCTTCCCGGATCATCGCCGCGAGCCGGCTCGGGCGCGTCGCCGCCATCGCGATCAAGGTGGCGGCGAGCGCGCAGTTGCCCATTTCGCCCTGTTCCACCTCCTCGGGGCGCGGAGCATCCGTCCACAACGGCAGCAGAACCTCTTCGAGCCGGACCGGCTGCATGGCCACCGGTTCGGGCTCGGTCAATTCGAACTCCGGAAGCGAGGCGGTAGCGTCGGTCGCGGTTGCAACAAGCGGTTCGATCTCTGCTTCAGCGTACAAGGTCCCATGCAGCGGACCCGGGCGGCGCAGCTCCATCTTCCGCTCCTCCACCGGACCGGGGGGTCTGCCGCGCGGTCGCAAGGCCATAGGTCACCGCCTCAGCTATAGACGAACTGTCCGGTTTCGCTCACCTCCACCCGGATGGACGTGAGCTTCTCGCCCGCCGCCATCCTGCCGAGCAACTGCCGGGAGATGTCCGGCAGCAAGGTGTTGGTGAGCACGTTGTCCACGTTGCGCGCGCCGCTTTCCACTTCGGTGCAGCGCCGCGCCACTTCGTCGACCAGAGCCTGATCGGTGATCAATTCGATGCGGTGGTTCTCCTGGATGCGGCGCTTGATCTTGCCGAGCTTCAACTCCACGATCCGTTTCAGCGCTTCGTCGCGCACCGGATAGTAGGGCACCACGATCAGCCGCCCGATGAAAGCCGGTTTGAAAAGCTTGTTCAGCTCGGGCTTGAGCGCGGCAGCCAGAGCGGGCGCCGAAGGCGCAGTCTCCGGATCGGCGGTGAGCTTCATGATGGTATCCGTGCAAGCGTTCGTGGTGAGCAGAATGACCGTGTTTTTGAAGTCAATTTCGCGCCCTTCGCCGTCCTCCATCATGCCTTTGTCGAACACCTGATAGAAGAGCTCGAGCACGTCCGGATGCGCCTTCTCCACCTCATCCAACAGGACCACCGAATAAGGACGCCGCCGCACGGCTTCGGTCAAGACGCCGCCTTCGCCATATCCCACGTATCCGGGCGGCGAGCCCTTGAGCGTCGAGACGGTGTGCGCCTCCTGGAATTCGGACATGTTGATGGTGATCAGATTGCGCTCCCCGCCATATAGGAGGTCGGACAGCGCGAGCGCCGTTTCCGTCTTGCCGACGCCGCTCGGACCCACGAGCATGAAGACGCCGATCGGCTTGCTGGGGTCGTCCAAACCGGCGCGGGCGGTCTGAATCCGCTGGCTGATCATTTCGAGCGCGTGATCCTGACCGATGATGCGCTGCGCCAAAAGGTCCTTGAGCGAGAGGACGGTCGAGATTTCGTCCTTGACCATCTTGCCTACGGGGATGCCCGTCCAACCGGAGATCACTTCGCTCACCGTTTGGGTGTCCACCGTGACGCGCATGAGCGGCTTGTCGCCCTGAAGGGCTTCGAGCTCTTTGGTCAACGCCTGCACCTGCTCGCGGAGCGGAGAGACGTCGGCGTTGGGATCCGCCGCGGCGGTTTCGATCTGGGCGCGCAGTTCGCGCAGTTTGCCGACAAGATCGCGCTCCTTTTCCCACCGGGCTTGCAGTTCGGCGAGTTCCGCCTTCAGCTTGTCGCGCTGCGCGGAAATCAGGGCGAGGCGCTCGGAGTGGTCGCCGCCCACGGCGCTCTCGCGCCGCAGCACGCGCTCCTGCACATCGAGGTCGTCGATCTGCCGGATGGCGTCTTCGATGGGCGCGGGCGTGGCGCTCTGGCTCAAAGCGAGGCGGGCGCAGGCGGTGTCGAGCACGCTTACCGCCTTGTCGGGAAGCTGCCGCCCGGCGATGTAGCGGTGAGACAGCCGCACCGCCGCCTCCACGGCTTCATCCAGAATGCGGACTCCGTGGTGCTTTTCAAGCGGCGCCACGATGCCCCGCATCATCATCTTGCATTGCGCTTCGGTAGGCTCTTCGACCTTGACCACTTGGAAGCGGCGCGTCAGGGCGGGGTCTTTTTCGAAATACTTCTTGTACTCGGACCATGTCGTGGCGGCGATGGTGCGCAATTCGCCGCGCGCCAAAGCGGGCTTGAGCAAGTTGGCGGCGTCCCCTTGTCCCGCCTGCCCGCCCGCGCCGATCAGCGTGTGCGCCTCGTCGATAAAAAGGATGATCGGGGTGGGCGAGGACTTCACCTCTTCGATCAGGCTCTTGAGGCGGTTCTCGAATTCGCCCTTGATTCCCGCTCCGGCTTGCAGGAGAGCCAAGTCGAGCGTGCGGATGGTCACGTTGCGCAGCGGCGGAGGCACGTCGCCCTGCACCACGCGCAGCGCGAAGCCCTCGACCACGGCGGTCTTTCCGACGCCCGCTTCACCGGTCAGAATGGGGTTGTTCTGCCGGCGCCGCATGAGGATGTCGATCACCTGCCGGATCTCGAAATCGCGGCCTAACACCGGGTCAATCTTGCCCTTCCGGGCGTTCTCGGTCAGGTCGATGGTGAACTGGTCGAGGCTTCCGGCTTTCCCCGGCGCCGCCGCCGGTCCCCGACCCGCCGCCGGGGCGGCAGCCGTCATCGCGTCTTCCTTTGAACCGGCGACGATGGAGGCGAAATCTTTGCGCAGAGCCGCGGCGTCGATCTTGCCAAGCTCTTTGCTGAAATCCGCCACCAGGCGAGCCAGCTCGTCGTTCGATACCAGGGCCAGAACGGCGAATCCGGAGCGGATCTGCCCGGCGTCGTAGTCGATCGAGCCGATGGTCCACGCCTCGGTCAGCATCTTCACTACGGAGGGGCTGAAGGAAGGCGTCCGCGCGTTGCCGGTCTTGAGCTTGTCGAGGCTCCTCGTCAGCTCCGCCGTGAGGCGGGAAGTATTGACCTCGAAGTGGCGCAAGATTTTGGCCAGATCACAGTCGCTCGAGTCGAGCAGCTTCAGCAAGACGTGCTCCACCTCGATGTCATAGTGCGTGCGTGAGAGGCACAGCCCGGCCGCGGCCTCCAGCGCTCCGCGCATGGCCGGGTTCAACCGGCCGATCAACGATTTCAGGTTTACGCTCATGGTTCCCTCCGCTTCCTTTTACAATTGCAGGATTGTGTCCGCCGGATCGCGGTCGAGCGGCGCGGACCGCGACCAGCTCAGCCAGCCGAGCAGCGGCGCTCCTTCGGCTTCCTCTCCCAAGATACAGAGAGGCGTCTCCTCTTTTTTCAAAATCAATTGAACTTCGAAATCCAACTCCTGTTCGCCGGCCAGCCGGGTGATGGCGCGGAGCGGCTCATGCGCCGCGCCGCCCGGCAAGAAATCGAGATAAGACCGCAAAGACAGCGGGCCCAAGACAATTCGCACCCGGGATTGAATGTACCAGACTTCGTCGCCCACCACAGCCCCCCGGCCGAGCTCCGTGGGCATGCCGGCGCGCTCGCCCAAGTGGCACTGATCGCTTTCGGAAAGCCTGCTCCAACTGCCGGCAAATTGCTGGATGGCCACCGGGACGCAGAAATAGTCCTCCAGGATCTGCCGGAGAGCCTGCGCCGAACGCGGGCGCTGCGCGAGCAGACCGGAATAGAAAATGAGCGACGTGTCGGCGACCGCCTGCCGGTTCTGGAGTCCCGGCGTGCCTAGCCCGATGAGGTCCAGGAAGTACTGGGACAAGGCTCCGCGCCCGTCGCGCTCGTAAGCCACCGTGAAATGCGATCTCTCCCAAGCGCGGTAAAACAGGGAGATCATCCGGTGGTTGAAGATGTCGAAGAAGTCCGCCAGCGTGGCGTCGCGCTCCCGCATCCGCGACCGCACGAGCGAGGTGTAAACAAGAGGCAGCACGCCCTGCGGTCCGGTGAGCCCCATAAAATTCACGCTCATGAGAGCCGGACCCGCCGCCCGCTCCTCGAGCGATTGGATTTCGCTCGCCGGGAAAGCCAGGCTCTGGCGCGCGGAAAAGCGGACCACTTCCGAACCGGGCGGCACAAAGAGCCCGACCGGCGCGCGCTGCGGATGCCTGCGCTCAAGCAGACGGACAGCCTGGAAGAACTCGAAGCGGTAAGGCTCCAGGTCCAACTCCGGAAACCGCAGCGGTTCTTCTAGCTCAGAATCCCGTAGCCCGATCTCGGCGGCCACTCCTTCAAAATCTCCTTGCGCTGATTCGTAAACGCCACCAGTTGCGTGAAGCTGTTCATGGACGTATAAAGCCCCAAGAAACGTTCCAGCACGCTGAGGAACAGATAAACACCCCCGCCCACAAACTGGTCTTCATCCAACTGTACTTCAATGCGCGTGCCGCGGGCGAAGGCGATGCCATGCTCGGAGCTGACCGGCGCCATGTGCCTGCTGCTGCGGATCGAAACAATGCCCTGAATCTGGCGGCGCAGGTGGGGCGATTCGGAAAAGTTATAAAGGTTGAGGATCTCCTGCAAGGCTTCCTTGCCTTCGTCGACCAACGAAAGATAGTTGAGCGAGAGATGCGAAATCAGCCGCCAAAGCGCCCCGCGCCCGAGCGGCGGCCGTAAACTCGGACCGGGCTTGCGCAATGAAACCACTTTCTTGACGATGGGGACGGCTTCGAGTTCGAAATCTCCTGCCTCGTTACCGAAAGGCAGCCGCCCCGGCAGATCGCGATTGGTGCACGTGCAGCGCACGGTGAGCGCCTCGGCGCTGGGTTTCGTGGGCCTGCCGCTGAGGTCGGTGAGCGTCAGGAAGACTTCCGTTCCTTCGTCGTTGGGCGCCGTGCTCGGGCGGCGGACGGTGTGCCAGAAGCACTTACTGTCGTGGCGGGTAGCGTGGCGGAAGGCGTAAAACGGCTCGTAGCGGGTAACTTCCTCGGAATCCGGCGAAGTGCTCACGACTTCGTCGATCGAATAGATTTCGAGGTAACGGCGGCGCCGCAAGTCGGGGATGACGGGATATTCGACGCGCGTCTGGTCCAGCAGAATCGGTTCGGCGGTCTGAGGGAACAGGTTGATGGCGGGCGAGCAGCCGAGGCGGAAGGTCTTGTTCGAAACGCCCACCTCGAGGACCTGCATCCGTTCGTTGCGCTCAAAGGGAGAGATGAGGAAGAAGATCTCGATGCGGCCGCCGAAGCCGCTCGAGCGCAAGGCTTGCAGCCCGGTGAGATCGAGGAAGAAAAATTTCTCGGGGAAGGCGAAATATTCTTGCAGGAGGCGGTAGCCCACGAAAGACCGCCTCGGGTAGGGCAGTACTTCTTCGTCCTCGGCGAAGCCCACCGGCCGCAGCGCGGCGCCGTCGAGCACAATGGGCGTTACCCCGGCAGGCGGATTGACCGGGCGTATGACGATGCGCAGGCAGTTATTCAGCAGCAGTTCGTAAAGGGCATGGACGAGATTGCTCTCGCCGTTCAAGTAGAAGCGCAGGCTGTCGAGGTCGAGGGTGTCGAAGGACACGTCCGGCAGGCAGTGCAACTCGAGCCGCAGCGCCGCGGCGGCGTCGAGGGCGCGCAGAGACGGCTGGAAACGGTCCGGCGTGCGCCACTGGGCTTGCGCCACCGTGATGGGCCACAGGCGCGTGGGATACGCCACACGGAAACGGCATGCAGCCCCTTCGACGGGGCGCGAGAAGAGCATGGTCCCTTTCGGGATCTCAAACGCTGTGCTGAGTTTCCCCTGCTCCGGATCGAGATGGAATTCGACAATCGTGGTGGATGGGATGGGACGGAGGTAGTGCGGGTAGAGTATGCTCAGGAGCGCTTCGGTGACTTCGGGAAACTCGTCGTCGATCTTGAGGTGGACCCTCGCGGCAAGAAAGGCGAACGCCTCGATCAGCCGTTCGACGTGCGGATCTTCGCAGCGGTCGGGTTCGAGCAGAAGGCGGGAGGCGATCTTCGGGTACTTTTCGGCGAACTCCGCCCCTAGCTGGCGGACGTAACTGAGTTCACGCTCATAGTACGCCAGGAAGTCATCCCGCATGCTAGTCTCCCCGGACCTCAAACTCGCAGGCGGGCAGTTCGAGCACCGTGTCGAAGGAGACGTGCTCCGGGCTTGGATCCACGCGGAGCAGTCCCTGAATCTGGAAGCGTATTCCCTTGAGCGATGCGCCGACGGTCTCCATGACGATCCGTGTGGCCAGCAGGCGGGGCTCAAAATCCGCGATCGCCGCCTCCACCGCGCGCCGCAAGCGGATCTGATCCTGAACGTTGCGGGCGGAAAACGAGCCGATATCAGGCAGCCCGTAATTATATACGGAGCGCCGCGCTTCGGGGTATTCTTCGCCGGCTTCCTCCGGAGTCCGGCGGGTGTTCAACAGCCATTCCAGATCCCGGCGCAGACCGTCGCGCAGCACGCGCATGGACTGAGAGCGGGACATCGGCGCCTCCGCTTTGGTCTTGGGATCCAGGTCAATCAGCCGGTCGATGAGCGATGGAGTGACCGGACCTTCGTTGTCGCGCCTAGCCATAGCGGTTACGCCGAGCAGGACATGGCTTGGATCGGATCCAAGCGGCAGATCCGCTCATACACCCTTTGTTTTTCCTCCGCGCCGGCGTTGAGTTTCGTGAGGCAGCGGTACAGCAGCACCAGCGTATGCGCCAGCGTGTCCGGAGCTTCCCATTCCTCGAGGCGGCGCGACTCAATTTCCGCGGCCAAATCCCTCAGGATGGGGAAGGCGATCAGCTCCTTACCCGCGGCGAGGCAGATTTGCGCCAACTGCGTGCGCCGCAGGAACCGGCCGCGCCCGGAGCGCTCCTGCGCCACTTCGCGCGTCAGAATGCCGATGGCCTCCTCGCGGCGCCCGGCGCGCAAAGCGTCGGTGGCCAGCGTGTAAGGATCGGGCGGCGCTTCGTACTCCCCGGCTTGCGGCTCGGGTTCCGGGGACTCATAGACGGGCTCAGGCTCCGGCTCGGGCATGGCGTGCGGTTGCGCCGGGGCGGCGAATTCAGCCAGCCAGTCGAGGGTCTCCCGGTTCGCCGTAGGCGTGTCGTCCATCAGCGTCATCTGCGGCAGGTCCGGGTAATCGGCGAGCAATGCACGAAGTTCGGAGCGGACGCTATTGGCGATCGGGTCGTACCACTCTCCAAGCTCCGCGCAAGCGCGCACCACGTAACGCTGAAGGTCGAGCCATCCCCGCCCGCACGGCATTCCCATCGCCGTTTCGGCTGTCTCCAGCACTTCAGCCCATGATCCTTCGACGGACAATTTCTTGATCTGCTGGCGTATCTCCGAAGGCGGGGCTTCGAGCAAACCCGGGTCGATGCTTGACCCGCCGGCGCGAAGTTCGCCCCAGCGGAGCCCGCGGAGCATCAGGTAGGGAGCGGGGCTGTACGGTTCCTCCCGCCGCAGGTAACGCGCCGCCACGATCACCCGCTCGATGGCGTCGTCGCGGTCCGCCGGCTCAGCGGTCAAGGCTTTCCTCGGAGCGGGGCGCGCGGGAGCGGCGGCGCGCGGAGCGGCTTCGACATACTCCTCCTCCGCCGGGGGCGCCTCTTCCACCGCTTCTTCAGCGGGCGCCTCGGCAGGCGCTTCGGCGGAACGCTTCCGTTCCAGCAGGATGCGAACCGTCTGCCGGTATTCCTCCAGGCCCTGCTTCAATCCGCTGAAGCTAGGCGCGACGTCGCCGAACTTGTCGTCGCACCAGCTTTCCAGGTTGCGGACAGCCTCCAGCGTTCCGTCGACCGTCTCCAGGAGTCCGGCGTAGAAAGACGTGGGCGTGCTGTCAACGGCTTTGTCGAAGGCTTCGGGAGCGAGTTTGCCCTCGGCGAGAGCCGTTTCCCGAGCCTCGCGCTTGGCCTCGTTCGTCTCGCACTCTTCTTCGTAAGGGACGGAGCGGGACTCTTTGTAGGCGAACCAGTCCAGCCCGTCCCGCGTCAAGGGGGAACGGCGGATGCCTTCGTCGAACTTCGCGCCGACCCAATCGAGGATGCCCGCGCGAATTTCCGGGTCCCCGTCCTCCAGTTCAGGATAGAGGGTGTCCCAGAAATTTTCGAGCAGACCTTGAATCAGGTTGATTCCCTCGCGCAGTCCGGCGATGCCCTCGCGGCGGAGCATGGCTTCCGTAAGCCATGCGGCGAGTTGGAGGTCCTTGGTCTTTTTCGCCAGCGCGTCGCTCGCCAGCTTGATTACTTGAGCCCAGTCGGCGCGCTTGATCTCCCGGGCCCACGCTCCCTGTTCGACGTCCAAGTCTTCGCGCCGGGCTTCCTTGATCTGGTCATAGACGGGAGCGTAGCGCAGGTTTTGGCCACTCGGGTTATCGCCCGGGATCGGGTCTAAAAGATCCGTTCGTAAAGGCATTTGGATCAGGAAGCCGGCTGATTGATTTCAATCTTGCGGACTTCCAGCAAAGGAATCTCCTCTCCGTCCACCAGCAGCATTTTCTGGCCGAAAGGGATCCCTTCGCCGGATGGATCTTCCTCCCAAACCGTCATGCGGCCTAAACGGACGTTGTCATCGGCGTGGCGGTAGCTGAGCGGGCAAAGGGAAGGCACGAGCACTTCGCCCAGCTCGACGCCTTTGAAATGCGCGCCGGGGCGAACCAGCGCCGGGGTCCAGAGCAGATCGCGCAGCCGTTTCGGGGGCGGGATCTCGACATAGGCGATCTCGTTCCACGGAATCCACATATAGGAACCGGCGGCGAAAACTTCCAGCCGCGCCCCTATGCGCGGATCCGCGTCGCAGATATCTTCGAACGGCTTGCCGTTGAGCGTTCCCGTGACAGGGGTCTCATCGGCGGCGCCGGAAAGAGGATACGTTCCTTTCAGGAACATCTCCTGACGTGTGCGCTCGGCGTGGAGCGCGGCATGGTAGATGAGGGCGCCCATGGCGGCGTCCTTGCCGCTTGAGGCGAGTACGTCCAGGTGTTTCTGCGCCCGGTCGTACTCGCCCGCAAAGCAGAGCAATTCGAACAGGAAGATGCGGCGCTTCGTATCTCCCGGAGCTTCCCGCAATTCCCCCGCCAATGCTTGAACGGCCTCGTTGAGTCTCCCTGCCCGGAATAGAGCTTCGCTGTTCATGGCGGAGTCTCGAATCTGGCCGGCA
>FWPV01012173.1_pt1 | contig 13387 bp, 11 predicted proteins | sample 2228371 | NCBI WGS metagenome assembly FWPV01 (sample SAMEA103939776, study PRJEB20133) | metagenome | reverse complement strand
AATAAATTTATTAATATTATTAAAGTATAAAAAATAGGCTAATAACTCGTGTTTCAGCCATAAAAATTATCTTAATATAGTTTAGTTTTGTTAATGAGATGTAAATAAAAAAATGAAATAAAAGAAAATCAGCGTGTCAAATTTGACACAGTGTTGAAAAAAATAAACATAATTTTTGAAAATTTCTATAATTTTTAATCCATAAAATTTTAAAGCAGAAAAATAAAGAGGGTTAATGTAAAGCCTTTGGAAACGAGGGATTAAGCGATTTTAAGGTAGTAGGAAGATGGAGTAGAATAATTGATTGGTTTAGAATGTCGCATAATATAATATTATGTAAAATTTTATAGCCCTAATTCCATCTGGCTCGATTTTGTTCCCGCTTCTTCGCATTTTATCCCTAAACTTTCCTTTATTAACTTCATTAAAGTCTTTGCAGTTATAGCTGCTTTCCCCATAAAATGATTGTTTGCAAATATGTATAATTCATTGACTTTTTCGTTGATTTCTTTTATCTTTGGTATCCATTCCCTTAATTCATGCTCTTTGTATTCGTAATCATATCTTTCTACAGCGCTTTCATGTTTGAACCATTTTTCCTTTCTTCTTCCATGAAATCTTATGTATCCAATATCCGTTGTCGTGATTGATGTTTTTGGCATTAAATTTGGAATTTCTGGTTCATCTACATTACAAAAACCTGTATTTGTATCTCTTAAAATATTTAAAATTTCTTCATCTAACCATCCTTTGTTCCTAAATTCTACTATTATTTTGATATTATTAAATATTTCTATGATCTTCATTAGTATCTTGATGTTTTTAGGATTATTGTGGAATGAATATGGAAATTGAGCCAATATTCCACCTAATTTGTTTTCTTCTATTACTGGCTCTAAACTCTTTTGAAAATCAAATATGTCTTTATTATTAAATTTGAATTCGTGAGTTATTGTTTTTGGTATTTTGAAGGTAAACTTAAAATCTCTTGGCACTATCCTTACAAATCGTTCTGTTGTAGATTTTGTTAGAATTCTATAAAATGAAGAATTTACTTCTAAGGCATTAAAAGTTTTTGAATAGAAGTACAATAGATCCTTTTGCTTTATATCCTTAGGGTAAAATGTGCCAATCCAATCTTTATAGTAAAATCCAGAAGTTCCAATAAAAATCATTTAATTGGAGTTATTTCGTTGTTGGGGGTTTTTTCTAAAAGACTTATTATATCATTTAATTTGAACCTTCTATGATTTCCTGGAGTAATATAATATTTTATCTTCCCTGATTTTGTGTACCTTCTTATTGTGGCTTTGCTTACATTCAATATTTTTGCTGCTTCTTCAAGTGTCAATATTGGATCAATTAATCTATTTAAAAGTTCTTGGCGTTCTAAGTTTTTTTTCTCTTTTTGTTTTTCTGTTGTATCTATAATCGACTTTGCTTGAATGTTTGTTGGGATACGGCTGTTTTTAAGTGCTTTATTTTCTAAATTTTGTGTTTTATCCAAATTATATGATATTTTGTCTGTGGTAGTAACATTTGTTTTATTAATATATGGTATTTGTAAACTTTCAAATTGTAACTGATTGGTTATTCTTTTAAATAATTCTTGTTTTGGAGCCATATCAAATTCCTTATTTTTTTTAATTATGTATTGTTTGTCTAAACTTTCTTTAAATTCATTTTTTGGTATAATTTCTTTGTCGACTTGTATGTTTGCTTTATTTTTTTCTTCATTAACAAATTTTTGCCATTCTGATAGTCTTATCATTATTTCCTCACCTCACTTTTATTTCCACAATTGCTTTTTTGTGGCTTTGAATTGAAATTTTTGGATATATATTATAACATTTATAATGTTATTTTTTAAAGTATAAAATTTAATTTACTAATTTTTGTTCAAGGAATTTTCAAAGGAAAAAAATGTTTATAGAAGTAAAGAAAGGAATAGTAACGAAAGTAAACAAGCAAAGAACTGGGATTACCTTCCTTACTGTAGATATAGAAGGCAAAGAAGAAAGAGCAATTAATTACGATTATTTAAGTGGAAAGGTAGAAGTTGGAGATGAGGTAATATTAAATACCACTGCAGTCTCGTTAGGACTTGGTTCTGGTGGTTATCATTTTGTTTTATCCAATAAAGATTTTATTTGTAATGATAATTTAGGCAAAGGGCACATAATGAAGCTTAACTATACTCCACTTCAAATTAAAGTTTGTTCTATTGAAGAAGAGTCTGCTGGATATACAAGTAAATTTGATAATTTTACTTCTTTAAACGGCTTACCCGTTTTAATTGGCTCTTTACATAGTGTTATTACACCTGTGGTAGCCACATTAAGTTTTCTTTCTAACGACAAGCTCAACACTTGTTACATAATGACAGATGCTTCTTGTTTGCCTATGTATTTAAGTGAGAGTGTAAATGAGCTTAAAAAGAAAGGGTTAATTAAACATACAGTAACTTCTGGGCATGCTTTTGGAGGAGACTTTGAAGCGATTAACATTTACTCAGCGTTAATATTTTGTAAAGAAGTAATAAAGAGTGACATAGTAATTGTAGCGATGGGTATAGGAAGCATTGGAACAGGCACGCGATATGGTTTTTGTGGTATTGAGCAAGGTGAAATTATTAATGCTGTAAATATTTTTGGGGGGAAGGCAATCTTAATACCACGCATAAGCTTTTCTGATAAGAGAGAGAGACATTATGGAATAAGTCATCACACTTTAACTATCCTTAGTAAGATAGCATTAAGTAAGGCTTTTTTGCCCATCCCAATTTTGCCTGATGATAAAAGTCAAATAATTAAGGACAAATTAAGAGAAAGCGGTGTTTTTGAAAAGCATGATGTTATTGAAGTTGATGGGGAAGTTGTTTTTGAAGCGTTAGCAAAATATGGTTTAGAACCTACTGTAATGGGAAGAAATATAAACGAAGATAAAGAGTATTTTTTATCTTGTGGTGCAAGTGCAAAATATGCTTATTTAGCCTGTGTTGGGCTTTAAGTGTCATAACAACACCTTGACTTTATTTATGGGACATCCCTTCGCACGCCCACTATGAAAATAAAAAAATATAATTTGCAAGAGGTTAATCATGAAAAACTCTTACTTTTCTCAAATTGGTGAAACAATTACTTTGCCAAAAGGTGTTTTTTACTGGACAGACAGGGCAAAAAAGGAAGCTACAGTAAATGCTACAATAGGCTCTGCTGTTGGCTTGGCAAGCGAGTTCCTTGAAAATGCTGAATCCCTTTGCAACAAAAATAAAATCACTTTTTATATTCCTTATATAAAGGAAATGATAAATAACATCAATAGTGAAGAAATCTTTCCTTATGCACCTATTTTAGGAGTTAAGAAACTAAGAGATTTATGGAAAGATTGGATTATTTATAAAGCAAAGGATGAAGATATTAGAAATAAAATAACTACGCCAATAGTTGTAAATGGAGCAACAAATGGAATTTACTTGCTTTTAAAACTTTTTTTATCTGCCGGAGAATATGTTATTTCAGCGGATAAAAGATGGGAAAACTATGATACTATAATCAAAGGTTGTTTAGGACTAAAAGTAGAGAACTTTAGCATGTTTGAAAATGGAAAGTTGAATATATCTGGAATTATTGAAAAAGTTGAGAAAATTTCTAAGTTGCAAAAAAAGATAGTCTTACTAATAAATTTTCCTAACAATCCTACTGGGTATTCTCCTCCTTTTGATGATGTAGATAGTTTAAAATCTGAAATAGTAAAACTCAAAAATAAATTAGGTTTACCGATGATTATTATTTTTGATGATGCTTACGAGGGTTTTGTTTATGAAGAAAAAGTCGTTAATAATTCAATTTTCAATCAATTTATTAATTTATCTGAGGATTTAATTCCTATAAAAGTTGACGGTTTATCAAAGGAATTCTTACTGTATGGAGGCAGGATTGCATTTATTACATTTGGTTTTAATGAGAACAATGTAGAGCAGATGCAGACCTTAATGGAGGATAAAATTGGAGCATTAATTAGAGGTGTATTTTCTAATTCGAATAATACAATGCAAAATTTAGCTATCAAGTTTTTATCTAATAGGGAAATAGTTTTAAAACAGAGAGAAAGAATAATAAATATCCTTAAAGAAAGATATATTAAGTTAAAAGGTCAACTAAAAAGTATAAACTCTGAATATGCTGAAATTGATGATTTTAATAGTGGATTTTTTTCATTTTTAAATCTTAAAGGCATTGACTCTTTTGAGTTTGCAGAGAAATTATTGACAAAATATAAAGTTGGAGTTGTACCTATAAAGGTTGAAGGAACAGAAGTTAATGGTATAAGGATAGCATTTTGTGGTTTATTGGGAAGCGAAATAGATTTATTTACTGAATCATTAATTAATGCGCTTAATGATTATAAATAATGGGTAAGAGTTGTAAATTATGTAAAAAGTGTGATATAAAATTAGGAGCGAAAAAAGTTTAAACTAAAATTGACGATTTCAGAGCTTTGTTGAGATGGGGGTAAAGAAGGGATTTGACACAATGTTTTGGATAATTATAAAGAAGTAACTCCGAAAAAAAAATCGTTAATTTAATTCTATAAGGATTCTTATGAGTTATCCAGGGGGAAAGTATGCCTATGGAAGGTTTAAGCTGATGAGAAGTTTAAACACTGGAGCATCTTTGGAGTTAGGTGTAATAGTTTTACAGAAGTAACCCAAGAAACGAATCGGGGAGTGGCGCAGTCTGGTTTAGCGCACTAGCATGGGGGGCTAGGGGCCGGCGGTTCAAATCCGCTCTCCCCGACTGAATATTTATTTTCAATTTGTAAACCTCTTGGTGAATCATAGCGGCGCTTATGGTTTTGGTTTAGCAAAATTTCCCTTTGCAATTACAAAAATGAATAAATGAAAAAGAAATATGATGTTGTTATCGTAGGTGCAGGACCTGCAGGCTTATTTACTGCATTAGAATTATTGGATAAAAAATCTGAGAGTATAAGAATTTTAATCATTGATAAGGGTAGAGATATAAAAGACAGAAAATGTGTTTCTATTGAAAGGGATGAGCCGTGTAACAATTGTAATCCTTGTTCGGTATTGTGTGGTTGGGGTGGTGCTGGGACTTTTAGTGATGGGAAATTAAATTTATCTGTTGATGTTGGTGGACAGTTAGTCAAATACATTAGCGAAGATTATTTAAAGGAATTAATAGATTATACTGATTCTTTATATTTAAAACTGGGAGCGCCAGATGTTTTATATGGTGTTGATTTAGATAAAATCGAAAAAATCCAAAATAAAGCTGCATTTGCTGAGATGAAGTTAATTCCAACAAAAATTAGGCATATAGGAACAGAGAGATGCAGAGAAATTTTATCTAAGATTAGGAAAAAACTAAATGACAAGGCAGATTTACTTTTAGGGAAAGAAGTTAGTAATATTTTAACTGAAGGGAGCAAAGTTAGGGGAGTAAGATTGCTAAGTGGCGAAGAAATAGAAAGTTCTCTTGTTGTTATTGCTGCTGGGAGGGAGGGAGCGAGTTGGTTAGTTAAAGAAGCCGAACGGTTAGGAATTGGACGGGAAAATAATCCTACGGACATAGGAGTTAGGGTAGAAGTTCCTGCTTCTATTATGGTTAATATATGCGATGTCTTATATGAAGCTAAGTTTATTTATTATTCTAAGTCATTTGATGATAAGGTTAGAACCTTTTGTATGTGTCCCAACGGGGAAGTAGTTATGGAACAGAATAATGGTGTTATTACTGTTAATGGGCATAGTTATTACAATAGAAAGACTAATAACACCAATTTTTCCATATTAGTTTCAACAGATTTTACAGAGCCTTTCAATGACCCTATTTCTTATGGTAAGTATATTGCTGGGCTTGCAAATATTTTAGGTGGGGGAGTTATAGTTCAACGATTAGGAGATTTACAGGATGGAAGAAGAAGCACTCCTGAAAGGATTAAAAGAGGAGTTGTTGAACCAACTTTAAAAAAGGCTACTCCTGGTGATTTGAGTTTTATTCTTCCTTATCGTCATTTGCAAGGTATTTTAGAAATGATTGAAGCTTTGGATAAAGTAATTCCTGGTATCAATTCCAGGGGGATTTTATTGTATGGAGTTGAGGTTAAATTTTATTCTTCAAGAATATTACTATCAAATAATTTAGAGACTTCAATAAAAGGGTTATTCACAATAGGGGATGGAGCTGGAATCACTCGTGGTTTGGTTCAATCATCTATATCTGGCGTAGTTGTTGCAAGGGAAATATTGTCTATCCTCTGAGATAAGGAGTGTGTTTATGAATGAAAAGAAAATTTTACTTACCAATGATGATGGAGTAGAAGCAGAAGGGATTAAGAAATTAGCTGATGTGCTAAAGAAAGAGTTCAAAGTTTTTATAATTGCACCTGACAGACCTCGTTCAGCAACAAGTCATGCTGTTACTTTACATAAGCCGTTAAGATGTAAGGAAATCAAGAAAGAGGAAAATTTAGTTATTTATGTTTGTAGTGGGACACCTGTTGATTGTGTAGTTTTAGGGCTTCTTGAGATAGTTGGAAAAGTAGACATATTAATTTCTGGAATAAATAAAGGACCAAATATAGGAGAAGATATATTATATTCTGGCACAGTTGCAGCAGCAATAGAAGGTGCACTAATTGGAGTGCCATCCGTGGCTATTTCCTCTGTTGATGGCGTGATAAGAGATTGTGGTTCTTCAATTGCATTTTCACAGAGATTAGTTAAGGAAATTATTAGAAAAAGGTTCCCTTCTCGTGTGTTATTGAATGTAAATATTCCAGAAGGAGATAATGTTAACGATTATAAAATTACAACATTAGGAAAGCGAGAATATGTAGATGTGGTTGAAAGAAGAGTAGACCCCAGGGGAGAGCCTTATTATTGGATTGCTGGTGAAGTTGTTTATGACACATCAGATCCAAATTGTGATTATTCAGCAATTAAGGAGGGGAAAATATCTATTACGCCACTACAAATAAACTTAACTGATTATCAAACTATCAAATATTTACAAAGTATCAAGTTAGATATTTAGAGAATTTACTTTTAATAGAGGTTTCAAGTGATAAAGATTTTACATACTTCAGATTTCAGATTAGGAGCTGATTTCATTCAATTAAACAAAAAAAATGAAGCAAAAAAGAAAGAAGAATTACTTGAAGTATTTTCTAATGCATGTAGTATATGTGTAAAACAAAAGATTAATCTTTTTATAATTGCAGGTAATTTATTTAATAGCCCCTACCCTTCTTCGTCTTATATCAACCATATTATCTCAAAGTTGAAATTTTTATATGCACAATCTCCTGAAACGAAAGTGTTATTAGTTGCCGGTCATAAAGAAATTGAACATCAAGATAAGCCTTCAATATTAAATTTATTTTCTGAGTTACCAAATGTTTATTTTTTCGACCACAGGCAGAAATTTTCTTTTAGAGAGTTTAAAGATGGAGATGATAAGATAATTGTCTCTTATTTAAATAAAGCTTATTTTGATTCTTTTACATCCTGGCAAGATTTAAAAATGGATAATAAAGCCAATTTTCATTTATGTATATTAAATGAGAAGATTTCTAATTTAAACAAAGAGATTGCATTGCCAGATGGGAGGAAGAGTCAAATTATTTCTTTAATTTCCAAAATGCCTTGTAATTACTTGGCGCTTGGAGGAGAATTGGACAATTATGAATTTATTGAAGAAGGTATGATATGTATATATCCTGGTAGTGCATCATGGATTAAAACTGAAAATTTAAAAGAAGGAAAGTATAATAAATATTTTATTTTAATAACTATCGATGAGGGTAAACATAAAATCAGCAAGATAAATTCAGGTTCGTGTCAATTACAAATAGTTGATGTAAATTGTAGATTAGAAGATGTAAATCTTTCAGAAAAGATTAAAAGGATAATTGGTTCTGATTTTAATCTAAATTCTATTTTAGTTATAAGATTAATTGGTAATTTGCTGTTTGATGTGTATGAAAATTTTAGGAAAGATAAAATTCTTGCAGAACTCGAAGAGAAATTTTATTTTGTTCATGTTGTTAATAATCTTATAATAACCGATGATGAAGATAGCAACAAAGCTTACAGGGAATTAAAAGTATTAACACCGGAAAGAGAATTCAGGCGGTATATTGAAAATGAAATTAATGCGGTGGAGGGAGACGAAGAGAAAAAAGAGTTGTTGAGAAAAGTTTTAGAAGTAGGATTAAAGGAGTTGAAAGAAGATGAATAAAATAGAGCAAGTAATTAAGTTATTAAAAGAGTCAAAATATCCTGTATGTCTTACAGGTGCAGGGATAAGCACACCATCTGGGGTTCCAGATTTTCGAAGTCCGCAAAGTGGATTATGGCAAAAATATGACCCCTTTGAAGTTGCGCATATAGAATCATTTATGAGGTCGCCGGGGAGATTTTATGATTTTATAAGACCTTTAAAAGATGTTGTAAGAAATGCGAAACCAAATCCTGCTCATATTGCGCTTGCAAGGCTGGAAGATATGGGGAAAATGAAGGCTGTTATAACACAAAATATAGATAATTTACATCAACTTGCAGGTTCAAAGAATGTTATTGAATTGCACGGTAATGCTCAGAGGGGGTTTTGTTTAAAATGTAAGAAGTTTTTTCAAAGAGAAGAAATCGACAGGAGGGTAAGTGAAAGTAACATTGTGCCTCTTTGTTCTTGTGGGGGAGTAATAAAGTTAGATGTTATCTTGTTTGGGGAAATGCTTCCTGTTGATGCTCTTAGAAGGGCTGAATATGAATCTTGTTCTTCTGACCTTTTTTTTGTTATAGGTTCTTCTTTGACTGTTTCTCCTGCCTCATATATGCCTCAACTGGCTCAACAAAATAATGCAAAAATTGTTATTATTAATTTTCAGAAAACATATATGGATAGTCTTGCTGAAGTGGTTATTAATGATGCGGTTGAAGTTGTTTTGGCAGAAATTGAAAAGGGAATGAGAAGGCAAGAGTAGTGGTAGCAAGAGAAGATATATGTTTAATCCGCACTTTTAAATTTTCATTGCAAAATTCAACAAGTTTTAAGTCCGAATTATGAAATTATATACCAACTTCATTTTGATTATAATTGCTTTATTTTCGTTTACCAGTGTTTCTTATTCTCAGTTTTTTTTCTATAAAGATTTTGAACTTTTACCGGATGAGTTTATTTTAGATGTTAGAACGGATGATAATAATTTATATGTTTTAACATCTGAGCAAATTTACAATTACCGTATAAATTCTTCCCAATTAGATTTAGTTAATAAGCTTAACATTCCAACAAAAAGGCATAAAAGAGGGATAGCGGGAAAAATTAATTTGGCTAATGAAATAATTGAAAATGATAATTATTTTTTATTGGTTAGTTTAAATTTTTTAAAGGGTATGATTTTAGTTTCGAATAGAAGTTACTTAAATACAAAGAATGAATTTTTTGAAATTACAAATTCAAGTTTTGAAGATGGTGAAATTAGATTAAAGACAAGGTGGGCAAGCCAAGATGGATTTAGTCTTTCAGGAAGGGATAGCTATTTAGTTATAAGTAAATCGAGCTACAGTGATGCAAAAAGCGAAATTTCTATGCCTTATCAAATTCCAGTGGATTATTATGATGCTTGCTTTTTAGATAATAAGGGAGAAAAGTCTTTAGTTGTTGTTGATGAAGAAGGATTTGTAAGATTATATAATATGATAGGAGAGTTAATAAGCATAACGGGTATACCTTATGGAGCAAGTTTAATATGTAAAGATATAGACAACGATAGTGGAGAGGAAATAATTATAACTTCAAGTGAAGATAAGAGTGATCAAGTTATTATTTTGAGAATAGAGGATAAAAAATTCATTTCTAAGTGGGAAAGTGGTAAAGTTGATGGCAGAATTATAAAATTAATTAGTTACAGGAATGAGATTTTTGGTATATTAGAGAAGGGAAGTTTTTTCAAATTATTTTCATTAAGCATTCCATAAATAAAAAGGGAAAAAAAAAGCCCCGACAAAGCGGGGCTTTTTTTTTCGTTTTAGTAGTTGCAACGACATTAGAGTTGCACTACAATTTTTCAGGCTTGTAGCCTGCAGTTTTACCTCTCTGCTTTCAGCAGGAGGCTCGTTTTGAGGCTTTCACGCCTCGCCTTTATCCTTCTCCTGTTATTGGAGATGGATAATTAATTAAAATTTTACACCGAGTTGAGCTATCAACTTGTTGTTGTCTTTTCCACGAGGAATCACATAGTTTATCTGTAATCTGGCGTTTTTCTCGAAATCGTAGTTTACTCCAATTGTTGTTGTTTCTTCACCGCCAGCAGTACCTAAGTCACCGGATGTTTTTGTGTTGGGGTCAGAAACATTATACCTTAACACTAATTGCCATTCGGGTGTGACTTTGTATGACAAATGCAGATAGTAATCTGCGGTTTTCACCCCACCAGTTTGTTTTCCCATCATGTATTCTCCACAGAATCTTAGGTTGTTTACCTTTAAATCCAATTCTGCTCCTGTAGATGTCATTTTTTTTGCAGTTGGAGTTTCTGGTTGATAATAATGTGAGAGTGCTAAGGACAGTTCAGGAATTATTTTTACTTTTACTTTTCCAACCCAGTCCTTTTGCTCATTGGTATCATTTGTATTTAAACCCTCACCATTAATTAATGCTAATTGGTAATCTATATTTTCAGTTGGACTTCCAAAAATCATCACACCTCTATCTCTTGTTGAATATCCCTTAGAGACAATTGAAGAGTAGTTTATAGTTTCAAGGGCATAAGGGCTGAGAGGAAGTTCCATTCCTATTGGCTGTACGAATTGCCCAACTCTTATTGTAGCTCCCTTAATGTACTTTAAGTCTGCATAGAAATCAACAAGGTTGTCTCTATTTCCAGGACCAGGATAAGTGAGACTGCCCTCTTCTAATTGTATCCTGTATGAAACTTTTTCTGCTACATCACCAAAGATATTTAATCTTATTCTGTTTACTCTGAAATCCTGATTTCCTCCACCTTGCTCAATTAATGCTTGTACTTGCCCAAACCCATTTACATTTACTGTTGTCTGCGAGAAGCAAAATCCTGCGATGAAAAGAGTTGCAAAAAATATTGCAAAGAATTTTTTCATACTTTACCTCCTTTGGGTATTTAGAATTTCAGCAGGGATAATCTTGAATTTGAGTTTCCATGTTTCCTCAAATTGTGAGGATTATTCCTGCTTTTATTTTAACCTCAATCCCACAAGGCTACCCAAATTTGTTTTCACCTCCTTTCTTGCCCTGAGGATTGGGGGTGGACCGTTCACCACCTTGTTAAAGTAAATATTTTAATGTTCAATTTAGTTTTGTCAATATATTCCAAAAAAATAAATTTATTTGTGAACATTAAGAACGATAGAAAATAAGCGAAATATTTTAAAATTTTAAAAAATGTAAAGATAATTTAATTTATTTACTAAAAACCAATATTATATTGATAATAGATTTTCGCACTCTATTATTCCAATTTCTTTATCTTCAGTTTTTACAAAATTTTTTATAATTTTAATTTCTGAGGAACTGCTAAAAGTGATATTTTCAGGTGAAAACCGCATTACACCAGTAATTTTTTCGATTAAAAATCCAATCTTCATATCATCTAAATTTACAATTACAACATAGTGACTTGCAATGTCGGAAAAGATTGTAGTTTCCTTTAAATTGAGTTGTTTTTGTAAGTTCCACATAATAATTACTTTATTTTCTTTTTCTCCAATTGCCCAGACGAAGGGAATATCCTTATAAATTATTGAAACTTCTTCAAGTGTTAAATCTTTTAGTCTAACAATTTCATCAATCAAGGAAATTTTTATGCCAAATTCTCTTCCTGAAATTTGAAAGATAAGCAGGTTTAGTTCTTCGACGGTAGGTCTTTTTTCTTCAAGTTTAATTTTTTTACTTGCATCAAGTGATTTAATTATTATTTCATAAGCGTTGATAATCTGTTTAGTTATTTCCTGGGCTCTTTCTTTGTTTTCTTTGTGTAAGTCTGGATGGTAGATAAGAAGAAGTTTTCTATACTTTCTTTTTATGTCCGTTAAGGAATCGTTTGGGGAAGCGTTTATAATTTTATAACATTGTGATAGGTCCATATTGCTTACTCATTTAATTTTGCTTACTATTGAAATGGAATTTGGCCTTGTTGTAGTTGCTCAAGTGGTCCTGAAGGTAAGTGTGGCAGGAAACCCTTTTCGCTCGATGAAAATCCAACCTCTTCAAGGGGGAATCCAAGCACATTGAATAATATGGAATATTCTTTTGTTGGCTGTCTATAAATAAATTGCCATTGGGTGCAACATCTTTTTTTAATGATAATTATATCTTTTATAAAAGATGTTTTTTCCCCTTTTAAATGAGATAAATTACCTTTTATTGTGAGACCATCCTTTTTGGTAAGTTGAAATTGTGCAATGGTGTTAGTTACTGTTTTTTTATCGATATTATATGATTGTGCAAAATTAAGGCTAAAGTTTTTTTTACTTATAACGGCATTAAATTGTAAAGGTGCATATTTAGGCAAGTGTTTTGGTTGTTTTATAGTTCTGCTTGTTGAAAAGGTTAGAGTAATTGCTTTAGTGGGTTTTAATATATAATTAAGTGTTAAGGGGGTATAAGATTTATAGATATAGTTATAAGAAGTTGTCAAAGCGAATTGATGTTTTTGTTGTTTTCGGAGTAAGAGATTACCATTTAAAAGTTTTTGTGTTGGAAATACATTTATAAGCCCAAAGGGATTACCGCCATTATCTTTTGAATCTTGATAGCTAATTTGAAGAGAAGATTGGCTAAAAAGGGGGATAGTCAAATTACAAGTTAGTTGAGTTTTATACATAGCGTCGCCCGTATCAAATATTGATTGTGTAAAATTTTCTGTTATAGAAAATGTTGAAGCAGATTTTATTGGAAGAACATCACCAAGTTTTATATTTCTTGAAGCAACTAAAGATATTTCATTTTGTTTAATTGTTTTTTTATCAATAGGTCCTTTTTCGTAATTGCCATATTTCAAGTTTAATGTGGAGATTGGCACAAGTTTAATTATAAATCCACCGAGATATTTTATTTTTTGTATATTATTTTGGTTTAAAGATAAAGAAATTTCGGGTTTTCTACGGTAGATTGATGAAAATTGAGTGTCATCGAAGGTATAAGAATCGCCATCAGGGTCATATCTTGTATCGTAAAAAATTGAATATGGAATTTTCTTTAATTGCCCAGAGATTGAGTATATAGCATTAATTTCTTGATTTGATACATTTAAGTTATAAATTGGTTGGTCTGTATATTTTAAGTTGATATTGGAGTTAACATTTTTAAATAATCTTTGT
>FWPV01010084.1_pt1 | contig 13388 bp, 2 predicted proteins | sample 2228371 | NCBI WGS metagenome assembly FWPV01 (sample SAMEA103939776, study PRJEB20133) | metagenome | reverse complement strand
AGCGCCATTGGCAAACACATCACCGCCCGCGCCGCCATCGAAAACCTGGATACCCTGCTCGAAGTGGTGCGCACTGAAATCGGCCGCCTGATGGATACTTCCTCCTTCTCCGTTATCCTGGCCGATGAAGAAACTGGCGAACTGCGCTACCAGCTGCACTACCTGGATAACCAACGCCTCAACGGCGCACAAAAACCCAACCCCCACGGGCTGGAAGGCTACCTGATGACCCACCCCGAAGGGCTTTTCCTGCCCGAAGGGATTAGCCTCTTTATCCAGCAAAACCAACTGCAGCCAGCCCCTAAAATCCCCAGCAGTTTTATGGGCGTGACCCTCAAAATAAAAGACCGGCTCTATGGCAGCATCGCCTTACAGCACTTCGACCACGAAGAAAAATTTACCCAACGCGACTGGAATTTGCTGAAATCAGTAGCCAACCAGATCGCCGGGGCCATCGCCCTCAGCCTCATCAACGAAGCCGAACGACGCGACGCCAAACGCCTGGACGTGTTGCGCCGCTCCAGCATGGAAATGTTGCGCGTCGCGCGCGAAAACGAAAACCACCTGTGGCAACTCACGCTCACCCTGGCAACCGCACACTTTGGCACCGGTTTCAACCGCGCCCTGCTGTTTTTAGAAGATGACACGCGCACCCGCCTGATTCTCAAAACAGCCATTGGCACCGAAGACACCCAAAAAGCCCACCGCGACTGGGAACGCGACACCACCGGCGCGGTCTACGACTTTGACAACTTTTTGCGCGACCTGGAAAGCGACAACGTATCCCAAACCGACTTCGCCGCCCTGGCCGGGCAAATCACCCTGACGCTCGACCCATCTGCCCCCGATGCCCTCAATGAAGTGATGCAAACCCGCAGCATGGCACTTATCCCAGCCGAAGCGCTGCCCAGCCGCATGCCGCCCGACCTGTTGCAGCGCGTCCAGCTGAGCGCGTGCGCCATTCTGCCAATCAACGCTGGCAACCGCGCCATTGGGCTGGTGGTGGTAGATAACAAACACAACCAGCGCCCTCTCACCGAACGCCTACTCTACCGCCTGCAAACCATCCTCAACTATGCCGGCTTGGTGTGGGAAACCCTGCGCCAACGGCAAAAAAGCGAAGACCTGCTAGATGCCAACTACCAGATATTGGGCAGCGTCAGCAAAGACGCACTCAAAAAAACCCTCACCCGCATCTGCCAGACCGCGCGCTCCATCAGCGAAGCCGATTGGGTCATCATCTACCCCCTCAAAAAAGGCGAAGAAAGTTTCGAAAAGAGCAACATCAGTTACGATGGCGTCTTGCAATACCCCCTGGAAGAAACCGTCAAAGAAAAACCGCGCAAACGCGGCGTATCGCGCTATGTGCTGGAACACGGCGAACTGGTCGTACCAGACATCAGCACCGACCAGACCCTCATCGAAAGACACCGCCTGGCCGAACATCACTTCATTCAGCGCGAAGGCGTCCGCGCGCTCATTGGCGTCGCCATTCGCGAAGTAACCACCCAGGCAGACCTGGGCGTACTCTACCTGGACTACCGCACACCGCGCGAATTTAGCAAACAGGAAATCCGCCACGCCCGCGCTTTTGCCAGCCTGGCTGCGGTAGCCATTGCCAACGCGCGCTGGCACGACGAAAACGAACAACGCAAGCGCATTGCCATGGCCCAAAAAACCGCCGAAATTGTCAGCAAATCTATCGAAATGGATGAGATGCTGCGGCGCGTGCTGGACAACCTGAAAAACCTCTTCAAAGATGCCTCCATGTGCATCTTGCTGTATTACGAAGAAGAAAACGCCCTGCGCTTTGTGCCCGCCACGCTCAAATATTACCGCGCCGATCATACGAAAATCAACAAAGACCGCCGCTTCCCGCTCAGCGGACAATCTATTGCCTGCCTGGTAGCGCGCGAATCAATTGCTAAAGGGCGCAGCATCACGCACAACGAACCAGACACCTCACGCAGCAGAGATTACCTCCAACTTATCAGCAAAACGCGCTCCGAGTTATGCGTTAGCCTGGTAGATAGTGACAAGAAACTGCTTGGCGTGCTGGCGCTTGAGCGTGAAAGCACGCACGGATTCGACGCCCAGGACGAAGCCATCATCGAAATCATCGCTTACCAACTCAGCCTGGGCATCGAGCGCATCCGCCAAAACGAAGACCTGGATTACAGCCATACCGTCTCAACCCTGACGGCCTGGGCCGCCGATATTGCCCACGACATCACAAGCGAAGTAGGCATCATCAAAAATAACGCCTACATGATTCGTGAATTTGCCAGCGACAACCCGGACATTTTAGAAAACCTGAGCGAAATTGAAGAAAGCGCCGAACGGCTGGCGCAAGCCGACCCAGAAAAAAGCAAAACCTCCGAAGCGCTACTGCTCGACAGCCTGCTGAAAAAGTATAGTGATGAACTGGCCCTGGCAAACGACTTCAGTATTCACTATAAACTGGAAGCCAGGGATCTATACGTCAACGTCAATCGGCTGGTCTTCAGGCGCATGCTGCGGCATCTATTCAGCAATGCCCGCCGCGCCATGGAAGACAAAGACGTAAAGGAAGTGTTCATCTACTCCAAAAAGTTCGATTCTCGCCAGGTAGAAATCCGGTTCGAAGACACCGGCCGCGGCGTGCCAGAAGACATTCGCAGCCACATCTTTAGAAAGCCCATCACCACCAAAAGCGGACGCCGGGGCGGGCATGGTTTGCTTTTCTGCCGCCAGGCCGTCGAAGAAATGGGCGGACAAATCCGCCTGCTGCCACAACAGCCCAACCGGGGCGCCACCTTCTCCATCCTGCTGCCTATCTACAAGTTTCCGCACAGCATGCCGGAGTAATGCGCCATGAACAGTACACCGCTTCGACAGATTACCCCGCGCGTCCTGATTGTGGATAACAACGAGCACTACGTCCAAAACTACAAACGCCTGGTTGCACACTGGGGGTTCACCCCGGTCGTTGCCCAGGGGCGCGGCAACAAATTGCTCGAAAACGCCAAACACCTGGCCCGGCAAGAACGCTGCCAGTTTGCAATTGTAGATATGCGCCTGATAGACGACAATGACGACGAAGATTTAAGCGGCATGGAACTCATCCCGCACATGCACCCCGCCATCTGCATTCAGGTCAGCGCCAGAGCCGGAATTGAACATTCTCAAAAAAGCCGCGATGCCGGCGCAGTCGCGTTTCTGAGCAAAGGACAGGGCCCCCAACCGCTCAAAGAGCATCTTTTAGCCCACGCCCGCCTGCGCTGCGCCAACATACGTGGACTAAAAATTGACCCGCCAGAGATGCTCGACTACATCGCCAACGCATTCACAAAATACATCCCCAGCGCCTATCACGACCAGATCGTAGATGTCCTTTCGGAACTCTTCCCCAAAGCCAGCCACCTCAGGCTAGAAAAAATCGGCCCAACTGCCAACACCTCACACATCTCCAGCGTGCCGCGCCCAAAATCGGTGGTCTTACGCGTGTTCGAAGACGACAAAGAACCGGTCATCGTCAAACTGGCCCGCCGCCACAAAATTGAAATTGAGCAACGCAATTACGAAGCATTTATCGAAGACCGCCTGGGCTGGCGCTACAACACGCATATCTTTCGCGCCACCCTGCTGTGGGATATTGGCGGCGCTAAACTGAGCAACATTGGACGGGGCGCTTACCCCTTCTCCAGCCTGCTGCAAACCGAAAGCGTTGCCAACCTGGCTATGTGTCTCGAACGTTTTTTTGGCGACACCTGGCTGCCGCACTACCAGAAAGCCACACCCGTGCAAGATGTCTCGCTCTATCAACTTTACTGCAGTGTCTGGGGACCCGAATGGTACACGCGCGTTAAAACATTGCGCGATTACGACCTGCACAGCCCAATGCGCCAACACCAATGGAACGGGGCCGATGTGCCGCACCCAATTCGCTGGTTCATAGAAAACATTGCAGACAACCCCCAACACGATGCCAGCCGCCTGCCGCACACCTGCACAGCCATCACGCACGGCGACCTGCACGGCGACAACCTGCTGGTAGATGAACAATACAACGCCTGGGTCATAGATTTCGAGCGCAGCGGACCCGGGCACATTCTGCAAGACTTCGTTGAACTGGAAGCAGACATCGTCAACCGCCTGGACTGCGACATACGACACCGCAGTGATTTCTACGCCCTGTGCCTGGCCATCTGCCAACCCACCCAACTGGATAGCCTGCCCGGCATCAACCCACACCATACGCCCCAAAACCAGCATCGCAAAGCCCTGGCCGTCATCAGCCACCTGCGCCGTCTGGCACGCCAGTACACCGCAATCACCAGCCTGCGCGAGTACCTGCTGGGGCTGTTCTTCAACACCATTTTCCGCGCCAGCCTCATCCAAGAAAACCACATCCACTGCAAACAACGCGCCATCATGCTGGCCAGCATTCTCGCCCACCGCCTGCAACATTGGGACGAGCCCTGGCCCCCATCTCATTGGCCCACACCACAAGGAGGATAAAACCATGCACGAAATTGGCCCCAAACACGGATTTTCCTACAGGCAGGACATTTTACTCAAACTGTTTGGCTATATCGAAAGCACCGACTCGTTCTTTGTCATTGGCGCAGCCAGCATGGGCAAAACCCGCCTCATAGACCACATCATGCGCCCCGAAGTTCAAAAACACTACCTGGGCGACAAAGCCGCCACGACCTGGATTGTGCGCATTGACCTCAACCGCATGCCCATGCGCGAAACCTGGAATTTCTATGAACTTCTGCTCAGTTCATTGGTTCTGGCCTGCAACGCCCACCGCGACCTGAGCAACATTGACGCCATCCAGACCATGATTGCAGACCTGGATAGGCAAGTCATCGAAAGCCGCGACTACCTGCGCGCCCTGCGCCTGTTCGAACTGGCTGCAAACCACCTGTGCCAGCAATATGGCCTCAACCTGTGCTTCTTCTTCGACGAATTCGATGAACTGTACACCACCCTGCCCAAAGAAGTGTTTGCGCAATTGCGCGCCGTGCGCGACGCCAACAAAAACCGCCTGTGCTACGGCATCAACATGCGCCACCTGCCCGAACGCCTGCGCCCGTACAGCGATGTCGAAAGCTTCCGCGAACTTTTCTCCAACCGCATGCTTGGCGTAACCCCCTACACCCTGCCCGACGCAACGCAAATGATCCTGCAACTGGAAGCCCGCAAACAAACCGCCTTTGCCGCCGACCGGCGCGATTGGATCTACCTGCAAAGCGGCGGCCACCCCGGCATGATTTCGGCCCTGGTAGACCTGTTCATCAACAACCCCCAGGCCGACCAGAAAACCTCACAACCTGGCTGGTTTGCCGACCAACCAGGCATTGTCGAAGAATGCGAAAAAATTTGGAAAGGGCTCAACGACGACGAACGGGCCGGGCTGCTGGCCCTGGCCCAGGACACCTTTGCACACATCGCGCCCCTCACCAAAACCAGCCTGCGCCTGAAAGGACTGGTAACCCAGCAAAATGGCATAGACCGCTTCTTTAGCCCGCTCTTTGAGCATTACATCCGCAGCATGCTGCCATAGCCCACAGGGCAACTTTCCACACAAACCGTCCCGAAGGCTTTGTACGGGCAACCTCAAGGGTCGAAATCAGCCTTCGGGACGCTTATCCCGAACCGACGTTAAAAAAACTTTGGGATAGTTTCATAAGCTTACAGTTTTGTAAAGTTTTCAAGTGACGCTTTAGAAGATAAGGGAGGAATATAATCAAACATTGCAGTTTCATTTCATTATTAAGGAAATCGATATGCAAAATCAAGATCATTCCCCCTACCGCAGGCGTAAGCAAAACCCCTGGGTATTATTCAATGTCCTCATTCTTCTTTTTCTTGCCTTTGGTATCCTCCCCATCTCGCTTGCGCGCGCGCAAAGCAGCGACCCGCAACTCATCCTCACCAAAACGGTAGATGACAACGTCAGCGAAGTACAGGTTGGCGATGTCATCCGCTACCGCATCCGCTGGGAGTGCAGCAGCCTGACCACCGCCTGCGGCGCAATGGAAATCAACGACGTGCTGCAGCCAGGGTTGGAGTACCTGCCGCCGCCCAATTCCTCCGTGCCGGGCGGCTTCAACATCAGTTACAACAGCGGCACGCGCACCGTCACCATCACCAAAGCCGACAACAACCTGCTCGACGGCACGCAATACGACGCGGTGATTGCCGTGCGCGTCAGCATGGACTACCGCCCCCTGCCCGACACCATCAACAACACCGTCACCGGGCGCATTGACCCGCCCGGACCCACCGGCTGGCTAAACGCCACGCCCGCCTCGGCCCCGCCCATCACCATTGGCGCGGTCTCGCCCAGTTGGGAACTGACCAAAACCCGCATCGCGCCGGTCATCGAACCCACCGTAGATACCGACGTCACCTACCGTCTGCAACTCTGCCCGGTACCCCCGCCCACCGGCGGCATCGCTGCGTTATATGACATTGTATTGACCGACACCCTGCCCGCCGGGGCGGTTTTCGTTTCCGCCAGTAACGGCGGCACGGAAAGCGGCGGCGTGGTCACCTGGCCCACCATCGCCGGGCCGCTCTACCCGCCCGATTGCGTCAGCCGCTTCGTCACCATCCGCTACCCCTCGCCGCCCTTCAACATTGGCGATACGCTCACCAATTCCGCCAATGTCGTCGCCAGTTACACCGACTCGGATGGCGACCCCTGCCCCAACTGCTTTGCCCCGCCCACAACCCAAATTACCCACGATATTGACCCGATTGCCGACGTGCCCACCTACGGCAAAACCGACGCGGGCGACCCGGTGGGCATTACCGGCACTGCGCGCTTCATCCTCAACCTGAACACCAACGGCACCAACTACCCCGCCAACAACGTCACGCTCATAGACAACCTGCCGCCCGAACTGCAGGTCACCAGCGTCACCAGCGGCGCCTGGAGCGCGGACTTCGATTATGTGCGCGCCTATGTCGAATACTCCAACAACGGCGGCAGCGCCTGGACGGCTTTCCCCGGTCAACCGGTCAGTTACAACACCAACGCCGCCTACACCGCGCCAGTCGCCAACATCACCAACGTGCGCTGGCGCTTTGAATACACCCCCGACGGCGGAACGACCTGGCTGCCTGGGCTGCCCTACGTCTGGCAATTTACCAGCCAGCCCGAAATCCGCGTCACCCCGCGCGCCACAGCCACCACCGACGCCAGCGGCAACCCGCTGCCCGCCGCAACGGTTGGCTCAACCTACACCAACTGCGTCTATGTCACCCGCACCGGGCAAAGCGGACCCGTCACCGACCCGTGCGCCAATGAAAATATGACCGTGCGCGGCGACTACGCCAGTTTGCGCGTCAGCAAAAATGAGACGCCTGGCGCGCCCTGGGACGAGTGGGAAGACCCCAACATCACCACCTTCACCGCCGATGCCACCATCCTGCCCGGCGATACCCTGCGCTACGTCCTGACCGTTGACCTGACCGAGCGCTCCTCCGCCCCGCTGATTAATCCCACCATCCGCGATACCCTGCCCGCCGACCTGATTTTCGTGCGCGCGGGCGATGTGCGCGTCAACGGCGTGCTGCTTTCCAGCGCGTACCCGGCGGCAACCCTCACCTTCACCCGCAGCGGACCCAACCCCGGCGCGGGGCAAACCCTGCTGTGGGAAATTGACAACCTCACCCTGCCGCAGCAGCCGCTGGGCAGCCAGGTGCTCACGCTCGAATTCTTCGCCCGCATCCCGCGCGGACAACTGCCCGGAACGCGCGCCAACGATATGTACGTCGTCACCGACTCGCTGGATGTGCTGTGCGAAATCGGTACGCAAACCACCGACAGCGGCGATGTAGATGGCGACGGCAACGCATCCGAGCCTGCCTGCCAGAACAGCGACAACTACATCGTTGACCGCTCTGCCGCCCTGCGCGGCGAGAAATGGATTCGCAGCGTGGCCGCCGTCAACAGCCAGGTGGTCAACAAAGACACCTTCTTGCCCGACGCATCCTGCCCGGATGGCGGAACTTCCGGCTTGCCCGGCAGCAGCAACGCCTTCACGCGCTTCCCGTGCATCTCGCAAGCCTATCCCGAAGGCGCGCTCAACCCCGGGCAATACGCCGCGCCCCCGCCCGGCGCCGCCGACCTGGACGACTTCGAATACCAGATTCGCATCTTCAACGACGGCAACGTGCCGATGTTGAACTACGTCCTGTACGACATTCTGCCCTACTACGGCGATAACGGCTCCGGCGGCACGCTGGTTGGTTCTGCGCGCGACTCCGAATTCCGCCCGGTCATGACCGGTCCCATCCAGTTTTTGGGCGGGGCGGGGCTTTCCGCAGGCGACTTCACCATCGAATACAATCTGACGACCAACCCCTGCCGCCCCGAAGTGTTTAATACCAGCGGCGCAGTTCCTGCCGGTTGTAACAACACCTGGTTCCCGGCAGCAAGCATCACCGACTGGTCCACCGTGCGCTCCTTCCGCATCCGCCTCAACAGCGGCGAGACCATCGCCCCGTACGTCGAAGGCGACCCGACCAATATGCTGCGCTTTGGGGTGCTCATGTCCATCCCCAAAGACTCGCCCGCGCTGGGAGTCTTCAACAACGACGACGCCCAATCGCGCGAAATCGCCTGGAACTCCTTTGCGCACGTTGGCTCATACCAGGACCTGAGCAGCAACATCCGCGACCTGCTGGCCTCCGAGCCGCGCAAGGTTGGCATCACCATCCCCGAACGATTCAGCATCGGCAACCGCGTCTGGCGCGACTCCGACAACAGCGGCACGATTAATGCGCCCGATGACGCCAACCCCGGCATCCCCGGCGTGACCGTCAACCTGTACCAGGGGCTGGATGCCAACAACGACGGCATCCCCGACATCCTGATTCCAATCGCCACCACCGTCACCGATGCAGACGGCTACTACCTGTTCAGCAACCTGCTGCCAGGCAACTACATCGTCGGCATTCCTGCCAGCAACTTTGCCCCCGGCGGCGCGTTGGAAAACCTGCGCAGCAGCACCGGCACGCCTGCCAGCGCCGCCTACACCAACCCGCCCGATGCCAACCCCGATAGCAGCGACCACGGCATTGACCCCGCCACGCCCGGCAGCGCCGTATATAGCCCCATCATCACCCTCGCGGCAGGGAGCGAACCCGTCAGCGAAAGCGACCTTTCGGGCAACGATGACCACGGCCCGGCAGGCACGCGCCGCGGGTTGAACGGCGAACGCGACGCCAACAGCGACCTGACGGTAGATTTCGGCTTCTTCGGCGGCAGCGACATTCCCTTCAGCATCGGCAACCACCTCTGGCGCGATAACGGCGCAGGCGGCGGCATCATCAACGACGGCCTCCGCCAGGCGGGCGAACCGCCGGTTGCGGGCGCGCGCGTCGAACTGTACCGCGACGGCAACCTGAACGGCATCCCCGAACCGGCTGAATTCATCCGCTTCGACATCACCGACGCCAACGGCTTCTACCTGTTCGACAACCTTGACCCCGGCGCCTACTTCATCTGGGTGGCGGCGGTCAACTTCCAGGATGGCGGTCCGCTGGCGGGTTGGTACAGCAGCCAGCCCACCTTTGCGGATGCCACAGACCAGAACGACAACGGCATCAACCAGAACTTCCCCGAAACCAGCGGCGTGTGGAGCAACCCCATCACCCTGACGCGCGGCGTGGATACCCCCCTGGGCGAAACCCACCTGAGCGGCGAACCTGACCCCGGCGCCCCCGCCAACGCCGCCTTCAACCCCACCGGCTGGGATGGACCCAACTCGCGCGGACGCTTTGGCGAACCCGACAACCAGAGCGACCTGACCGTGGACTTCGGCTTCATCCCGCCCATGAGTTTGGGCAACCGCGTCTGGTTCGACAGCGGCGCGGGCGAGACCATCTTCCGCTCGCAGTACAACGATGGCATCCAGAATGGCGCCGAAGTGGGCGTGGCAAACGTGCGCGTAGAGTTATACCGCGATGACGGCGACGGACTCTTCAACGCCGCCGATACCTTCCTTTATTTCACCAACACCGACGCCCAGGGCTACTACCTTTTCGACCGCCTGCAGCCCGGCAACTACTTTGTGCATATCCCATCGTCCAACTTTGCCAGCGGGCAGCCGCTCTTCCGCTACATCAGCAGTTTTGACCGTACCGCGCCTGCCGATGATGTTGTGGACATGAACGACAACGGCGTGGACGCCGCCGCGCCCGCCACCAGCGGCGTGACCAGCCCGCTTATCAACATGACATACGGCGCGGAGCCGCTCACCCCCACCCACGAAACCGACCTGAGCGGCAATCCCGCTTTCGGACCGAACAATCGTGGCAATTATGGTCAGTTGGACGAAAACAGCAACCTGACCATTGACTTTGGCTTTGTCCTGCCGCCGCGCAGCATTGGCAACCACCTGTGGTACGACGAAGGCAACGGCGGCGGCGTGGTCAATGACCGCATCCGCCAGGCGAACGAATTGCCAGTGGTCGGCGCGCGCGTCAGCCTGTACCGCGACGACGATAACAACGGCATCCCTGATGGCGCGGCGGTTGGCTATGACATCACTGACGCCAACGGCTTCTACCTGTTCGACAACCTGCCGCCCGGTCGCTACCTGGTGGGCGTGGACAACACCAACTTCCAATCTGGCGGGCCGCTCTTCGGCTACACCAGCAGCGTCGGCACAACCACGACTGCCGACCAGCGCGACAACGGCATTGACCGCATCCTGCCTTACGACCCGGTCGCTTCGCCCTATGGCATCCTCTCTGGCAATGTGGATGTGCGCGTCACGGTCAACTCGCCCACCGGCGAAACCCACCTGAGTTCCGATACCGGCACGGCGCTTGGTTTCAACCCCACCGAAGATGACGGCCCCACTTCGCGCGGACGCTTTGGCGAAGCCGACAACCGCAGCAACCTGCGCATTGACTTCGGCTTCTTCCGCCCGATGAGCCTGGGCAACCGCGTCTTTTACGATAACGGCGCGGGCGCGAACCTGAACAACGGCATCATGGACTCGGATGAAAACGGCGTCTCTGGCGCGCGCGTCGAACTCTACCGCGACAATGGCGATGGCGTCTTTGGCGCGGGCGATACCCTGGTCAACTGGGATACCACCGATGCCAGTGGCTTCTACCTGTTCGATAGCCTCACGCCCGGCAACTACTTCGTTTACCTGCCCGCTTCCAACTTCACCGGCGCGGGCGTCCTGACCGGCTGGCACAACAGCACGCCCACCTTCAACGATAACGTGGACCGCAATGACAACGGCGTCAACAACGCCCACCCCAGCGCAAACGGCATCGTCAGCAACCTGGTAACGCTTGCCTGGAATGCCGCGCCCACCGCCGAAACCGAACTGAGCGGACAGGCGAACCCCGGCGCGCCGGGCAACGCCGCCTTCAACCCCACCGGCTGGGATGGGCCCGACTCGCGCGGGCGCTGGGGCGAAACTGACGCCAACAGCAACCTGACGATTGATTTCGGCTTCATCCCGCCCCTCAGCCTGGGCAACCGCGTCTGGATTGACGACGGCGTCACCAGCGGCGGCTTGAATCTCAGCCAGTTCAACGACGGGCTGATGAACGGCGCGGAAGCCGGGCGCGCGGGCGTCCTGCTCAACCTGTACTTCGACGCCAACAACGATGGCGACTACCTCGATACGGTGGACGGAGTCTCGGAAGCGGTTCCATATCGAACATACACAACCGATGCACAAGGCTATTACCTGTTCGACGGTCTCGCAGAGGGTCGTTACTACGTTCAAGTCGCGCCCTCCAACTTTGCCTCCGGCGGCGCGTTGGAAGGCTACCGCAGCAGCAGCGGCGTCTTCGATGACGAAACCAGCGACCTGAACGACAACGGCATAGACGACGCGGCTTTCCTGACCAACGGCATCCGCAGCCGCGACTTCATCCTCAACTACGGCGGCGAGCCGCTCAACGAAAGCGACGTTTCATCGAATACTGCCCTGTTTGGTCCGCTGGGCATTGGCCGCTTCGGCGAAGTGGACGCCAACAGCAACCTGACGCTCGACTTTGGCTTTGCCGCTGTGCGCAGCCTGGGCAACCGCGTCTGGTGGGATAACGGCGCAGGCGGCGGCGCTGCCAACAACAGCGTTCAGGATGGCAGCGAACCCGGCATAGACGGCGTAACCGTCAGCCTGTACCTCGATGATGACGGCAACGGCATCCCCGATGGCCCAGCCATCCTGACCGACGTGACCTCCAACGGCGGCTACTACCTGTTCAGCAACCTGCCCGCCCGCCGCTATGTGGTCGGCATAGATGCCAGCAACTTCCAACCCGGCGGCGCGCTGCACATGATGGTCAGCAGCCTGGATGTCTCCACCCCGGTGGATGCCACCCCCGACCGCAACGACCACGGCATTGACGCGCCCACCCCCGACGTGAGCGGCATTTTCAGCCCCTCCATTGACCTGCGCAACCCGCCCAGCGAACCCACCGGCGAAACCGACCTGAGCGGACGCCCGCAGGACGGACCCGAAAGCCGCGGCAATCACGGCGAAGCCGACAACGAAAGCGACCTGACGGTGGACTTCGGCTTCACCTACCTGTATGCCCTCGGCAACCGCGTCTGGTACGATACCAACAATAACCGCGTCATTGACTTTGGCGACGAACAGGGCATTGACGGCGTGACGGTTGAACTCTACGCCGCCGATTCTTCCGGCAACCCCACCGGCGCGGCGCTGGCGACCACCACCACCGCCAATGGCGGCTACTACCTGTTCGACAATCTCTACCCCGGCGATTACGTCGTCGTCCTGCCTGCCGCCAACTTCAGCGGCGCGGGCGTGTTGACTGGCTACTGGTCATCCGGCACGACCCGCAACGCGGACGGCTCGCTGAGCGAACTCGCCGCCCCCGACCCCGACAGCGACCCCACCGACTCGGACGATAACGGCTTCCGCCAGGTTGGCGGCGTGTTCGATGGCGCGGTCATTTCGCAGGCGGTCACGCTCGGCGCAACCGTTGCCAGCGAACCCACCGGCGAAACCGACCTGGAAACCGGCGTCGGTCAGGGCAGCCAGCCCGACGGGCGCGCCAACATGACCGTGGACTTTGGCTTCTACACCCTCTCGCTGGGCAACCTGGTCTGGGCAGATGCCAACCGCAACGGCGCGTATGATGCCGGCGAGCCGCTCTTCAGCGGCGTAACCGTCAATCTCTACGCCGAAGACGGCACAACCCTGCTCGCCACCACAACCACCAATGCCAGCGGCGCATACCGCTTCGACGGTCTGCCCCAGGGCACATACATCGTGGCGGTCATCGCCCCAGATGGCACGCTCAGCACGGTGGATACCGCCAACAGCGCCGACACAAGCGACCCCAACACCAACGCCGACGACAACGACAACGGCGTGGGCACG
>FWPV01012170.1_pt1 | contig 13390 bp, 13 predicted proteins | sample 2228371 | NCBI WGS metagenome assembly FWPV01 (sample SAMEA103939776, study PRJEB20133) | metagenome | reverse complement strand
TCGACATAAACAACAAGCATACCGTCGGCGTTTCTTATTTCTTGGCGGCGTTACGGTGTTTTTACTTCCGAAGCCTCCCTACGTTAACCAACAACCAAGCGCCGAACAGCAATATGAGATAACATTTTTGCCGCCATCTGGCCTAATATCTATTTCATCCCATATGGGGACTCGACATCAGGGCTTGGCTAATGGCTAACGACATAACCGTATCCGACTTAGAGATTATGAATTGTGCCGTCAACTACCGCCGCTGGCTTTTTGACCAAGTGGCGCCCTTCATCGGTCGCCGAGTGTTTGAGATTGGCGCCGGGATTGGAAACTATACCGAGTTCCTGTTGGATCGCGAATTGGTGGTTTGCTTGGATATCCATACCGAGGCCGTACGGCGCTTGAGACAACGGTTTGCATCCAGTCCCCATGTCCTGATTTATCAGGGAAACATTGCTGACCCATCCTTGCAATCTATTGCTAAACACCAGTGCGACACCGCACTGTGCTTTAATGTGCTTGAACACGTCAAGGATGAGCTGGCTGCATTGCAAAACATACGGCACATCTTAGTCCCTAGAGGTCGTCTTCTTCTTGTTGTTCCGGCCATACCGGCCATTATGGGTACGGTGGACCACTCGCTGGGGCATTACCGAAGGTATACCAGCTCAACCGTGCGACATGCTCTGGCCTGTGCAGGATATCAAGTTGAGCGTGTTTTCTACATGAACTTTTTGGGCATCTTTGGCTGGTTTTGGAACAATTGCATTATCAAGAGAAAAGAAGAATCCACCGCTCAGATCATCTTTTACGACCGCTTCATTGTGCCTTGGTTATCGGCGCTTGAGCGTATTTTGCGCCCGCCTGTAGGTCTTTCACTGGTCGGCGTCGCCATGCGTCAGGCGCCTTGAGAGGTTAAAAACGATCTAGCCAGGACAAGGCAGGTGCACCGAGGCATTAGTGGTATGAGATGCATTTTTGCTTTTTGACCCGGTCGCAGGTGTTCGGTGGTCATCGGTCGGTCAGCCTGCTTTACAAAACTGCGCGTCCTTATGGCCGAGCTCAGTGACTAAAGCTTTCATTTGCTTGCCCTTAAAAAAACTTGTGGTTTTAAAACCGGATAATAGTATGAGAGCCATGACCAACAAACGGCACTTCAAAACAGCCTTTATTCTAGGAGCCGGTCTGGGCCTGCGGCTGCGCCCCTTGACCGAAAGCCGCCCCAAGCCGCTTTTGGAAATCGCGGGACGGCCGGTCATCACTTATGCTATGGATCACCTGCTCGGTGTCGGAGTGGAGCGGTTTATCGTAAATACCCATCACCATGCCCAGGTATACCTTCAGACGTTTCCCGACCGCAGTTGGCGCGGGGTTCCCATCATTTTCCGCCACGAGCCCATACTCCTGGATACTGCGGGGGGACTGAAGAACATCGAAGACTTACTGCAAGAGGACGAAACCATCATCTGTTACAATGGCGACATCATCACGGATTTGCCTTTGCTCAACCTTGTGCAGTTTCACCAGCAGCGAAACCCGGAGGCTACGCTGGCGCTTAGAACCAGAGGGCCTTTGTTAAATGTGAGCATTAATAACCGATCGGAGATCTGTGACTTACGAGACACTCTGGGCCGGCCGGGAGTTCGTAAGTGTCTTTTTACCGGTATCTACACCGTAAACACATCGATTCTTGGACATATAACAGCCGGCAGGCCCGAATCGATCATTTCCGTCTTTGTTGAAAGAATCCGTGAAAAACCCGGCTCCATCCTTGGCCTGGTATTGGATGAAGGGAACTGGAACGATATGGGCTCGATTGAATCCTACCAGCGACTTAAAGCCCGAGCCGGCACCGCGGAGGCTTAATGAACTTGCAGGAGGAAATAATAGTTTTTGTTCGCGAAACCATCGGGCTAGCACCATCGGTTGAGTTGGAGCTCATACCCCTTTCGAGCAGAGGATCCGAGCGCAGCTATTTCCGGCTCAAGTGGGCCCACGCACACTCCGCTATCCTGATGCAATATAACCCAAGTCGCATTGAAAACACTTATTTCGCCGATATCGCCTCCTTTTTACGCGAAATCAATATACCTGTCCCAGAAATCATGCGTCACGACCAGGATAAATGTCTCATCCTTATGCAGGATCTCGGAGATACGGATCTCTGGTCGCTAAAAAAAGAATCTTGGCAAACACTGAAGCCGCTTTACCTGGACACGCTGGATATCGCACATCGTCTTCACTCATTTGCCGACTGCTCCTCGGTTCCGAGCCGCATTAAGTTGATGGAACCTTTCGGGTTGGCGTTATACAGGTGGGAACGCGACTATTTCCAGGATAACTTCGTCAGGCGTTTGTGCAGCATCAACCTGGACCTTTGGCCAAGGCAAGCACTCGAGCGCGAACTGGACTGCCTGGCACAAAGGCTCGAATCGGTTCGGAAATGTCTCGTGCATCGTGACCTGCAATCGCAAAACGTGCTCATCTACCAAGCATCGCCCTTCCTCATCGACTTCCAGGGTCTGCGTCTCGGCAATCCGCTTTATGACCTGGCCTCGCTGCTGTGCGACCCTTACATGAATTTTACTCAAAGCCAACGGCAGGAGCTTCTTTCCTACTATTACGGACTCTCAAAGCAAGATCTTGATTGGCCCCATTTTCAGACCGCTTTTTGGGAAGCATCGGCTCAACGCCTCATGCAGGCATTAGGGGCTTATGCCTTTTTAGCGCTTACTAAGGGACTGAAAAACTACTTGATTCATGTTCCCTCAGGTCTGAAAAATCTGGCTCTGGCTGCGGACAATGCAGGCTCACTCCCTCGGCTGCGCGAACTGTGCACGGTATGCGAGACCGGACTCCAGAACTTCTCTTGTGAACAATAACGATCCCGGCAGTGTGGTAAGATCAATCCGAGGTATTAGGGCACGGTTGAAAATCAGCTTCTAAAACACATCCAGAAATGGTGACGATTCGAAATCTCACACCGATTTTGATTGCAACCATTATCCTTTGTCATGGGGTTTCGGCACAGCAATCTCGCAGAAAAGGGCCGATCGTAAAGCAAGTTGATCGTATTTTGATCGAATCCAGCGACCCTAAGAATTTGTTCGAGTTTTTTGCCGATACCCTTCTGCTTCCCATCGCTTGGCCTGTTACAGATAGCCAAGGCTTCGTCAGCGCAGCATTAGGAGCCGGAAATGCGAACCTTGAGTTTTTTCGTTATGCTCAGGCCCAGAAACTCGCGACCGCCAAGACCAAGGCAGCCCGTTTTGCAGGTATTGCTTTTGAGCCCTACCAACTCGCAAATTCGCTGCGCGAGATGCAAGTAGAAGGAATCCCTTACGACGATCCGAAACCCTATATATCAACTCTGCCGAAAGGGAACCAGGGGGCGCTATGGACTACGGTTACCCTGCCTTCGCTGTCCAAGCCCGGTATGTCGATTTTTCTTTATGAATGCAACCCCGAGTACCTGAGGAGCGATGTCAGGAGGAAACAGCTAGCCAATCGACTGGTATTGAACAATGGTGGGCCGCTCGGGCTTAAGAGCATTTCCGAGGTGGTGATCGAATCCACAAATCCGGAAAAAGACAGAATACAATGGCGAAAACTGCTGGGGGCAGCTTCGCCCTCGGGAACTTGGCTTGTGGGCGACGGTCCGGCCATCCGGGTAATAGGGGGAGTTGAAGATCGGATTGAGAGCATTATCTTTAAGGTACAATCCATCGCTCACGCCAGGGAATTCCTTTTGAGAAAACGATTACTGGGCGCAGTTTCGCCTCGGCAAATTTCTCTCGATCCGTCAAAGGTGCAGGGTCTGAGTATCCGCATACAAGAATAACCGGGATAAGAGCCGCGCCTGGGTGAAGACCAGCCCGAAAAAGTTTGGCACATTGATTGCGCCAGGATTTGATTACCGATGCCGCCTAACCGGCAGATATTAGTCTGAACATACTTGGCGCAACTTTAAAGCTCTGCTCTGCTATATCGGGTAAGACCATATTGATCGCACAATTTAGTTCGACAATTTATTAGTCCAAAAGCTAAATTATGAATCGCTTGGCAGTAAAACGATCGTCAGGAAAGGAACAAGGGATGCTTCAAACTACATCTTTGATTGGTATCGGAATTCTTGCAGGGATCCTGGCCGGCTTTTTCGGCATCGGCGGCGGAATCCTAATAGTACCCTTTCTGGTTTTGATACTAGGCTTTTCCCAGCATACGGCAAACGGGACTTCACTGGTTGCTCTGTTGGCTCCGGTGGGGATTTTTGGCATCATTGAGTATTACAAGGCCGGGAAAATAGGTATCGAAAATATCAAGGCAGGTTTGATTATTGCCGCCGGAATGCTGGCCGGAGTGTATTTGGGATCGCGCGGAGCGCTCACGCTTTCTTCGACCGTGCTCCGCAAGCTTTTCGCCGTATTTTTGCTCTTGGTCGCAGTCAAGATGTGGTTCGGTAATTCCCGTTGATATGACGGCGCTTTTCGGCCGGGCTAAGGCTTTGAGAATCTAGCGTTTACGATGGCCCACCATGCTCCCGCATTTCACCGCAATGGACTGTCGAGGATATTCTAGTTTACCCGGTGGAGAAACAATTAATGATACGTAATCGCAAGATCATGGGAGTAATTCCGGCACGCTTGGATTCAGCCAGATTACCGGGCAAGGTTCTGCTAAAGCTCGGAAACAAATCGATGGTTCAATGGGTGTATGAAAGAGCGCGGCAATCACCGCTGCTCGATGAATTATTGGTGGCAACCGACAGCGAAAAAGTAGGCCGACATTGTCGCGAACTTGGGATACCGGTGATCATGACAGAGCGACACTGTTCAGGTAGCGACCGGTTGTGTGAGGTGGCGGAAAAGACCGATGGTGACATCTATGTCAACATTCAAGGGGACGAGCCGACCATAACTCCTCACCATATTGAATTGCTGTTAAACCCGATTCTGGAACACGAAGGCCAAGTTTCGACGCTTAAGGTTGCCATCGATCGGATTACCGCAGAAAATCCTAACTGCGTAAAGGTTGTCACAGACCATCGCGGTCGAGCTCTGTATTTTTCGCGTTACCCCATACCGTTTGACAGAGAAGGAAGCGGCCATGCTCAGTGCTATAAGCACATCGGTCTCTACGGCTACACCAGACGCGCACTTGCGGTTTTTAAGCGCCTTCCCCCGTCTATGCTGGAGCAGGCAGAAAAGCTCGAACAACTACGTTTTCTGGAAAACAACATTCCCATCATAGTGCGCGAAACGCTGTACGACACAATTGGGGTAGACACGGAAGAGGACTTAAAGCGGGCAACGATTTTCTTGACGTCTCCTTAACCCACTCTGGGATTCGGATGGCAGGATGTATTTGTTTTACAGTATCTTTTTGGTTTGTTGGGGAGTTCTACTGCTCCCTGCCTTTATTTACAGGGCGTGTAGGCACGGCAAATACCTCTCAGGCTTGGCACAGCGTTTAGGGCGCCTGCCGCACAGCCTTAAATCGGACGGCCGTTCCACCATCTGGTTTCACTCCTGCTCGGTCGGGGAGACCCTCAGTCTCGAACCTCTGGTGCGCTATTTGCACGAGCGTTTTCCGGAAGTGCGCCTGGTGTTCTCGACCATAACCAAGACCGGTCAGGTGGTCGCAGATCAGCGTTTCTCCACCTACGGCGAAGGAAATGTTTTTTATTTTCCGATCGATCTAGCGCATATTGCCGGTCGGGTCCTGGATTGGATCAAACCGTCCGTGATAGTTATCATCGACACCGAAATTTGGCCCAACACCATTCATCAGGCTTACCTGCGCGGTATTCCCGTGGTGCTTGTCAATGGCCGTATTTCAACACGATCGTTTCGATATTACCGTTGCGCGCGGCTGCTTTTGCGCCGTGTCTTTCACAATTACTCAGTTATCATGGTGCAATCGGATCGAGATGCACTACGCTTCAAACAAATCGGAGCACCGGTTGAGAAAATAACGGTTACCGGAAACATAAAATTTGACCGAGAGCCGGTCGCGGAAAATGCAGGTGAATCCTTGAGTTGCGAGCTGGCAAAAAGCCTGGGTTTAAACGGCGATTCAACTCCGCTGATAGTGGCAGGAAGCACCCATCCGGGCGAGGAACAAATTCTGCTTGAAGTGTTGCAGCGCCTGCGATCCTTGCAGGGCATGGAAAAGACCAGGCTGCTTTTAGCACCGCGGCACCCCGAGCGCTTTGACGCAGTAGCTCAACTGGTACAAGAGAAAGGTTTCAGGATCCGGCGCCGGAGCGATCCTTCGGACGCCGGGCAAGAAGCGGAGGTTCTGCTTCTGGACACTGTGGGAGAGTTGGCATCAGCGTATCGATTTGCCACGGTCGTTTTTATAGGCGGCACTCTGATCCCGCACGGCGGACACAGTATCATGGAACCGGCTTTGCACTCAAAGCCTATAGTAGTCGGCCCGTCAATGGATAACTTTCAGGACGTACTGGAAGAATTTCGCTCACACCACGGCATTGTACAAATCAGCGCGTGGGCGGAAGACAAAGATTTGCAAGTCCGGCAATTGACCGACGCCTTTGCCGGCTTGCTGCAAAATCCCGACCAGCGGGAGGCCTTAGGTAAGGCTGCTTTTTCCATTGTAGAGAAAAACCGGGGGGCAGCTCGGCGCACAGCGGAAAAGATTGAATCCATATTGCTTGAAGTGATGACGAAGCATGCATTGCCTACGATTAACAGTTAAGTAATGATCGCGGTTGTGTTTATAACCCATGCAGGATATTTTAAATAGTCGCATGAATATTAAGGACCAAATCAGCAGCCTTCTGGCAACACTCAGACCGAGAATTCTGAGCAATGGGTTTACCAGGCAAGCTGCCGTGCTCATGCCCATATTCGAACAGCAAGGCGAATATCACCTTCTATTGACGAAGCGCACCGAGGAAGTGCAAACCCACAAAGGGCAAATATCGTTTCCAGGAGGCATGCGCGAGGCGGATGAGGATTTGATAACTACCGCCCTGCGGGAAACCTTCGAGGAAGTGGGAATTGAGGCAAACAAAATCGAGATTTTGGGCAGGTTTCATGATTACATTTCCATTACCGGATACCGGGTAACACCGTTTGTCGGATTCATCGGCAGCAGCTTTGAAACTCGAGCGCAAAGCCGGGAAGTAGCCGAAATCTTGCGCGTTCCTTTCAGCGTGTTTTTAAACCCAGCCTGCATGAGAATTAAAAAAAGCAAAATAAAGCGCACCGGAAAGCACGTCTACTGTTACACTTACGGATCGCACGAAATCTGGGGCCTTACCGCCCGGATCATAAAAGACTTTTTTGCCGCCCTAAAATCGCATGTTTAGCGCACCGGCACACGGTTGGAGAGATCACGACCGGGGTATTAGATGACCAATCCTATTGGTGTTTTTGATTCAGGCTTTGGCGGCCTGACCATACTCAAGGAATTTGAACGGGTACTTCCCCAGTACGATTACCTCTACCTAGGAGACAACGCCCATGCGCCCTACGGAAATCGGTCCTTTGAAATCGTCTACACTTATACCCTTGAGGCAGTTCGCTGGCTTTTCCACCGAGGCTGCCCCCTGGTGATTCTTGCTTGCAACACCGCATCGGCAAAGGCTTTGCGCACTATTCAGCAGAAGGACCTGCCGGTGCTTGCCCCTGATCGGCGGGTTCTGGGAGTAATCAGACCGGTAACCGAGATGATTGGGAAGATAACCAAATCTCAGCACGTAGGCATCTTTGCTACCGCCGGCACGGTGGCATCGCAATCGTATGTTATTGAGATAGGCAAATACTTCCCGGAAATCACCGTAGTCCAAGAGGCATGTCCCATGTGGGTGCCGCTGGTCGAAAACAACGAATTCAATAGCAGCGGAGCAGACTATTTCGTCAGGCAGCATGTCGACCGTCTTCTGCAAAGGGATCCACTCATCGATACCATCATTCTGGGATGCACTCACTATCCGCTGCTCGAGCCCAAGATCCGAACTTATCTCAAGCCGGGTATCAGCTTGGTCATGCAGGGACCGATTGTGGCCGATCGGCTGGCGGATTATCTGAAACGGCATGCGGACATAGCCGATCGTTGCTCCAAGGGCGGCAGGCGTGAGTTTTATACCTCGGAAAAAGCCGAGTTCTTTGATCGGATGGCATCTGTTTTTTACGGCCGGGAAATCCATTGCCGTGAAAAGGAAGGCAATTAACTCGACAACCGAAGCGCGAGCGACCATGTAATATTGAACGGGACACGATATGCCGAGTGCGACCGAATCGGCAAAGGACAACCGGAAATCAAGCTCAGGGTTTTACGGTTAGGCTAGAAACTCTGTTGCGCAACAAGAGGATATCAATATGTATTCTTTCGAACCTACTGAAGAACAAAAAATAATCATCGAAGCAGCTAAGAAATTAGCAGCCAAAGAATTTCGAAGCCGCATGCGAGATGCGGACGAAAAAAGCGAGCCCGCACCTGAGTGGATACAGGCGGGCTGGGAACTTGGTTTACTGCCGGCGAGCATTCCGGAGGAGTGCGGGGGCTTCGGCGAACACTCGGCACTAACCTGGGTCCTTGCGGCCGAAGAGCTGGCATGGGGTGATCTCAGCGCAACGCTTGTTTTGACCGCCCCTAATCTGGTAGCCATACCCATTCTGTTATGCGGCACAGCCGAGCAAAAACGAGCCCTACTTCCCTATTACTGTGGAACCAATTACTTTTTTGGTTCTGCAGCTCTTATGGAACCGCGTTTTAATTTCGATCCGTACTCTCTGAAAACTACCGCCAGAAAGGAAAACGGGCATTATATCCTGTCAGGAACCAAATGCAATGTGCCCTTGGCTGCGGAATCCGAGTGGTTACTGGTCTACGCCTCCCTCGAGGGAGAAACCCAGGCATTCCTTTTACCTAAGGGCACACCCGGGCTGGTAATCGGAGAACGCGAACAAAATATGGGGATGCGCGCTTTCCCCCTTTACGCGCTCGAACTAAATGAATGTAAAATCCCTGCCTCCCAACGTCTGGGTGGCGAAGCCGGATGTGATTTTTCACTGCTGCTAAACTCCTCGCGGGTAGCATTGGCCGCCATGGGGGTGGGAGTTGCGCGTGCAGCATATGAATTTGCTCTGGAATACGCCAAAAATCGGGTCGCTTTTGGCGAGCCCATAGCGCAGCGACAGTCGATTGCTTTTACGCTGGCCGACATGATCACCGACATTGAAGCAGCTCGCCTGATGGTGTGGGAGGCAGCATGGTTGCTGGATCAGCGCAGAGATGCGACACGGGAAGCCTACCTAGCCATGAACTTCACCAGCGACATGGCGGTCACGGTCACCGACAGGGCGGTTCAAATTCTCGGCGGCTATGGATATATTCGAGACTACCCGGTGGAACTGTGGTTGCGTAACGCACGAGGCATAGGAATCATGGAAGGTATCGCGATCATTTGATCGTCAGGAGAATCATGAATGATCAGCTTTGAAATTTCCCAAGTAATAAAGAAACAGAAAGAGTATGCGGAAAGTGTGGCCCTGGAGTGGATACGCCCGCAGGCGCGCTACTACGACGATCATGAACACGAAATGCCGTGGGAGTTCGCCCGGTTCATGTGGGACACGGCCCGCAAAACGCTGCAATGCTTCATGCCCGGGGCCGTCGTCCCCGATGAAGCCTTCATGCTCCAGATGCACATCACGGAGATGATCTCATGGGGGGATTTCGGGTTCTTCATGTGTATCCCCTGGCCGGCCCTCGGTGGAAATGCCATCCAGGTTTCCGGAACCGAAGAACAAAGAGCCCGGCTGCGGGAAAAATTCCAGGGACCCAATCCTACCTGGACTTGCATGGCACTTTCCGAAGCCCACTGCGGCTCGGATTCTTCGGCAATTCGGACCCGGGCGGTAAGAGATGGGGATAGCTGGGTGCTTAACGGTGAAAAGCTCTTTGTCACCAGCGCTCAAAAAGCCATGATCCTATCCGAAGGATACATGGTTGTATGGGCTACCATCGATCCCTCAGCGGGCCGCGCCGGGATAAGGCCGTTTCTGGTAGAAGCTAAAACACCCGGGGTTAAAATTACCAAACTGGAAAACAAACTCGGTTTGCGAGCCAGCGATACTGCCTTGGTAATCCTGGAAAACTGCCGCATACCGCTGGAAAACCTGCTAGGCAGTCACGAGAGCAAGGGATTCAAGGGCGCAATGCTAACCTTTGATTCTGCTCGACCGGCTGCGGCTGCCAGCGGAATCGGAGTAGCCCGGGCCACCCTGGATTTTCTGAAACAACAGTTGGAGCTAAACGGCGTCAAAATCCGATATGGCGTACCGAGGAACCTGCTTACTGCTATCGAGCGCGACATCATCGACATGGAAGCACAGCTGCGCGCTGCCTGGCTTTTAGTATTAAAGGCTGCTTGGTTAGTGGATCAAAAGCGACCTAACACCTTGGAATCCTCGATGTGCAAAGCCAAGGCGGGCGACGTTGCCACCAGGATCACCCTTAAAGGCATTGAACTGATGGGTTCGCTGGGCTATTCGCGCAAGCTGCTGCTTGAAAAGTGGGCACGGGACGCCAAGGTAACCGATCTGTTTGAGGGAACCGGCCAGATCAATCGCCTGATAATCGCGCGCCGCATCCTCGGCTACACCAGCAAGCAGCTAAAATAGACCAAATAGCTATGGTTCTAGGAGCTAAAAACAAGTAGCTTTGCAATTTCTAAACATGTAGTTTGTCCAACTGGGCAAAGGTTAAGCCCTATTAGATTGCAAGGCGCACCGATCTGTAATTTATACAATAGGGCCGAAGTTTCTCACGCGCATTGACCAAGCGGCGAGACTATTTTAGCCAGCCGGTCCCGCGCTGATAGGCGCAAGGCTAAAAACTGAAACGCTTCGCAGGCCGCCCCGTTTCAAGGGAGGGAATTTGTTTACGCCCGTAGTAGTTGGACTTAATTCGGTCATTGTGGCAGTCACTAAGGAGACCCCCAAAATCCTTACGGTCCAGCGTTCGCAAAACTCCATAGCTTTTCGCCCGAAGTCATCCGCCGCCACCTGGGCGCAGGCAGAGCCGCTCGACGCGCTTCCCTTCGGTTTCTTTGATCCTTCGACCGACCGAACTCTAGAACTGGGATTGCGCCGATGGGTACGCGAGCAAACGGGATTGGAAATTGGATATGCCGAGCAGTTATACACTTTCGGCGACCGCAACCGCGATCCCTCGGAAATTGCAGGTGGCCCTAGGGTTGTGTCCGTTGCCTATCTTGCATTGGTCCGAGAAGAAAAGCCCTCCGGAAGCGCCGATGCGGATTGGAAGGATTGGTACCTGTTTTTTCCGTGGGAGGACTGGCGCTCAGGAAAGCCTGAAGTTATCGAAAAGCACATTGCACCGGTCCTCAGTCAATGGGTACAATCGGCGCCTAACTCCACCACTCGGCAGGAAAGGCGGGAACGAAGCGATATCAATTTTGGTCTCAGGGGAGCACCGTGGGTACCCGAAAGGGTGCTGGAGCGCTACGAGCTGATTTACGAGGTTGATCTGGCATGGGAAGCTTTGCGCGACAAGAGCTTGCAAATGGGAGACTACGCACCGAGTTTGAACCGGCACAGCGGAGACTGGCTGCAACAAGTCCATCAGCTCGGCAGGCCCATGTCGCTCGATCACCGTCGCATCCTGGCCACTGCCTTGGGACGGCTGCGCGGAAAACTCAAGTACAGACCGGTAGTATTTGAGTTACTTCCCCGTGAATTTACACTCTTGCAGTTGCAACGGGTGGTTGAAGCGCTCGCCGGCATCCGCCTCCATAAACAAAACTTCCGCCGCCTGGTAGAAAAGGCGGGTTTGGTGGAAGGAACCGCTCGATTTGAACAACAGACCGGTGGACGACCAGCGGAACTGTTTCGTTTCCGCAGGGAGGTGCTGCGCGAACGTCCCGCGCCGGGGGTTGGTCTTCCGGAAATACAAAGATTTCGCTGATAAATCCCCGGCTGCTACGGATGCCAATTGGGCGATCAAGCTCTTGGCAGCAATAGGAATCCTGCTTGAGCTAAATAATGTTTTCTCCTCCCACCGGAGCAGGTATTTTTGCGCGTCACTGTCACGTTGCCGGATTCAGTACCACGGCAAACCCCTAATAAACACCGAAGCCGTGGCTCCATTCATTAACCACAAACGTTTGTTATCGTATTCGTTCGCTCAAGTACTCCATCAATCTCACTCCGAAATATTCCACCGTGGTAGGGGGTAACAAGCTACCGGGAGCGATCTAATCGCTCAGAGATTCAGTCGATGCATCCTTCTCCTGAAGGTAAGCCGCAATCTGATCGCTCAACTCCCGCAACGAAAGGGAGACTTTGACCAGGTATCCGACGGCTCCCAGTTCATTAGCCCGCTGGATGTCGGATTCAACCGAGGAGTTGGAAAGTATCACCACGGGAATACTTCGCGTTTTTTCATCTTTTTTTAAAGCTTCAAGCGTCTGCATGCCCGAAAGCTTCGGTATCAATAGATCCAACAAAATCAAATCGGGTGCTTCGGCGCGCGCCTGCCGTAGCCCTTCTTCTCCATCGATTGCCGTGAGAACCGTGTAGCCGCGCTTTTTCAGACCTACCTCACACGCTCTCCGCAGAAATTGGTCGTCTTCGATTAACAAAATGCGAGCTTTTCCCATTGAACCCCCTCAGGGCAATAGTGGCAGAACAAAAATAAAAGTTGAACCTACCCCCTCCTCGGATTCACACCAAACCCTTCCGCCAAACCGCTCGACAATCAGGCGTACAAGATAAAGTCCCAGACCGGTACCTTCGGTTTCTACCGCCGAAGCATTCCTTGCACGATAGAATTTTTCAAACAACTTTTGCAAATCCCTTTTGGGAATACCAATTCCCGTGTCTCTTATCTCCCAGCGCAATCGGTCGTTATCCTGGCTAATGCTTATAGTTATTTGACCGCCGTGCGATGTGTATTTTACGGCATTGGAAACCAGATTGAGGATCGCCTGACGGAGCATTTGCGCGTCAACAGAAACCGGGCGCAGGTTTTCGGGCGCCTGTAGAGAGAACTTCAAATCTTTTTCAAGGATTAGCGGCATCATCTCATTGACCACGCTTCGGGTGAGGTCTGCCACATTGATCTCTTTCAAGCTGACCTGGAGTCGGCCGCGTTCCAGTTTAGAAATATCCAGCAGGTCATTGACCAAGCCGATCAGCCGGTCGGTAGATCTCCGAGCATCTCTCAGGTAAGAATGAGCCTCTTCGGGACTGTCCGAAGCGTCCAACGCCAATTCGATCATCCACTTGATTCCAGAAAGCGGAGTTCTCAACTGATGCGTAACAAAGGAGACAAAGTCGGTCTTCATTTGCTCGGCCCTTTTGCGCGCAGTAATATCGCTGACGGATCCGATCAAGCGAACCGG
>FWPV01003560.1_pt1 | contig 13391 bp, 14 predicted proteins | sample 2228371 | NCBI WGS metagenome assembly FWPV01 (sample SAMEA103939776, study PRJEB20133) | metagenome | reverse complement strand
AAAGGACAGAAAGCTCAGGAAGCTGTTAGGTCTAATTGAACAGAATCTATCAATATGAAAGAATTGACCCCGTTTTCTTCAGTTTGGCGTTCCGCTTGCAAACCATACATCTGGTTTTTGTATTTCTTCAAGCCATCCGAGTGTAGCCTCAGAGAAGCTCATTGTAACACAAATTTTTGCTAATACAGTCTCCTTCTGCATTCCTATTCTCCTTTACACGGGCGAAATTGCGTATAACGGTTGCAGGCTAAAAGAAGTGCGTTAGCATTTGCCTTTATTTTTTTATCTTTTAGACTGTTGTTAGGCGAAGGAACAAGCTATATTCCTTATTCAATTTATTTCCCATTCTTGATAAAAAGTTTTTTTAAAATCACGAGCGCTATGAATTACAGCAAGCACTTCAACAATCTCATTATCTCCCGTAATTCTATAAACAATTCTGTAATTCTGATAAATGACTTCTCTTAATCCATAATCTTCAAACTCTGGAACAATACGTCCACAACGAGGCATTGAGTCAAGTTTTAATGTTGATTTGATGAGAGATTTAATGAATCGGGCAGCATATGTTTTAGAATCCTGGGCAATATAATCATGGATAGCCTGCAAATGACTGCTTGCCTTTTCTGTCCATTTTATTTTCCCCATTGTTCGACTCTGTCGAGAAGTTCCTCGGTAGACAATAATTTTCCTGCCTCTGCGTCTTTCAACCCCTCAAGAACCTGAGCAACAAAATTAATTTCATACATTATATCCTCTACAGAACATCCATCGGGAAGACGTTTTATCGTTTCAATGGTTGCCTCTTTGAGTAAATCCATTTAAATCACCACCTTTCTAAATTATTTATCAAATTATAACAAATCCTCTATCTCTTGTTCTTTTGCCTAACTTGTTCGCAAGCGTAATGAGTTCGTTTATCCCCCTAATTTTGGGGTTGTAGACGAACCTATTTCGTTTATCCCGAATCTGGCTGAATAGCCATTAACCTTGTCTTTGACAAATTTTGTTACCTCTCACCTCCTTTTCCAGAATGGGGTCAATTCTTTAATATTTACGAAAGTAATTTTATCAGGGTATAAATTTTTATGGCAAGACCTTTGAAGGTGCAATACCCCGGAGCAGTTTAAGGAAATAAGGGAAGAAAGGGGGACACTAAGACAACTAACGATGGATGCGCTTTACAAGAATTGGGGGGATAAAAGGGTTAGAAATAGGCAAGATATTTGGAGTAGACAATGGTACAGTGAGTCAGGGAAGAAAGCGGTTAAGGGAAAAGTTGCAAAAGGACAGAAAGCTTAAGAAGCTGTTAGGTCTAATTGAACAGAATCTGTTAATATGAAAGAATTGACCCAATTTTCTTTCTATTTTCTTTCTTTCCTTACAGATATTCTGCCATAATTCATTTAACCTCCTCCCTGATATGCCTTATTTGTTAATTACTTTTAAGATATACCCTTAGGAGGTCATCTTTCGTCCCCTTTCTTGAAAAAAGTTCCCCCATTTTTTCTAAAACAGACTTCGTCCACTTCTGAAAAATATTTTTTGCTTTTATTTTTTACTGTTACAGATTTGATGTGTCAATTCTTGGGGAACTCCTTTTCCGGTAATATTTGATTTTGTTTTTAAAGGTGGTATAATTAAAATAAATAAATAAATTTGTTTAAAAAAGAAAGGAGAGTAACTATGGAAAAGGAAACTGCTGCTTTTATAACATCAAGGGACACTCTTGACGGAGCATATCCTGGTTTGATTCTGGGTATAAATGCACGACGTCTTGGAATGCGATGCAAAGTCTTTTATACATTTATGGGAATAAATGTAATAAGAAAAGGATGGACCGAGAAAGCAAAATTTTATCCACCTGGATTGATGGCTGCGATTCCTGGAATGTCTGCAATTGCCACATGGATGATGAAAGGCAAGATTGAGAAAGCACAAATACCCGCACTTCCAGATCTGATTGAAATGGCACAACTTGAAGGTGTTGAATTTATTGCCTGTAAAATGACAGTAGATATGATGGGACTTAAACAGGAAGATTTCATTGAAGGAGTTGTAATTGAACCCGCTATGGATTTCTTGAAATATGCAAAAGACTGTAAAATATGTCTGTTTACTTAGGTGATTGATATAAAGACATGGGTGCATAAAGTATGTATCCATGTCTTTTGTAATTTAATTAACGCAAAATTAAAAAACGGAGGGAATTATGAAACATATTAGTATAAGAAACAGACATATTTCAATTAACATTTTATTGTTTTTAGTATTAATTTTTACAGGAACAGCCAATGCGACAAATGGGTATTTTTCTAATGGTTACAGCACAGAAAATAAAGGAATGGCAGGTGCAGGCGTGGCTTTACCACAGGGTGCTCTTGATGCTTCACTGAATCCCGCTACAATGGCATTTGTTGGCAATCGTATCGATCTTGGGTTAAGTATTTTCAATCCAAACAGACAATATAAAGTTTCAGGAAATCCATCTGGTTTCCCCGGGACTTTTGGTCTTACACCTGGCACGGTAAAGAGCGATTCACGATGGTTTATCGTCCCTTCGGCAGGAGCTAACTGGCAGTATGATGATAAGAATTCATTCGGCATATCAATATATGGAAATGGAGGAATGAATACTGACTATGACAAGAAAACATTCTATGGTTCATCTCCTACCGGAGTTGATTTAATGCAACTTTTTATAGCTCCAACTTATGCAAGAAAGATTGCTGCAAAGCATGCTCTTGCAATTTCCCCAATTTTTGCTTATCAAAGATTTGAGGCAAAGGGCTTACAGGCTTTTTCAGGTTTTTCGAGTAGTCCTGATAATCTGACCAACAACGGACATGATAGTTCATTTGGATATGGTGCAAAAATTGGTTATATGGGTGAAGTTCTTCCGTATTTAAATGTTGGTTTAGTATATCAAACAAAGATATACATGAGTGAATTTGATGAATACAAAGGTCTTTTTGCTGAAAAGGGAGATTTTGATATCCCATCGACATGGACGATAGGAATTGCGGTAACACCAATGAATGACCTTACATTTTTAATTGATGTTCAAAAGATATATTACAGCGATGTAAAATCCGTAAATAATCCTTTGCTTCCTAATATACAAAAAAGCCTTCTCGGGAAAGACAATGGCGCAGGATTTGGATGGGATGATATTACTGTACTTAAACTCGGAGTTCAATGGAAAAGCAGTAAGGAGTGGACATGGCGTGCAGGATATTCAATTAGTGAGCAGCCCATATCTAAGAATGAAGTACTTTTCAATATCCTTGCCCCGGGAGTTATTAAAGAACATGCCTCAGTTGGTGTTACAAAAGCAATCGGAAATAATCAGGAACTAAAATTTGCTCTTATGCATGCATTTTCAAACAATGTAAAGGGACCAAATAAACTTGAAGCACCAGGACAGCAGACAATAGAGCTAAAAATGAACCAGTGGGAATTCTCTATTGGTTATGCATGGAAGTTTTAACTGTGCTTGAGTTAATTGTGTATCTTAAAGGGAGGTGAAATCCCTCCCTTTTATTTCTACCGGTTATACCTGAAATTTTTAGCCTGAATAATACAGGCATTGTTCAAAAATTTATTTAACTCGATTCACGTTTTACGCTAAAAGCTCAGAGCGAAGAGCCCGGGTTATAGACTATTAGAAATAGAGCAAAGAGCGAAAACATAATAGTAACAGCAACGGCAAAAACACAAACCTAAAACAAAAACTCGCAAAGAGTAGAATAGAAAGCGGATGGGAATAATCTGTTGACTCAGATGTGAACTGATGATATTCTTTGATTATGCAATCTTTTGAAATCCTTGATATATCAGGGGATGTGGGCATTACTGCTTTTGGTAGAACGATTGAAGAGGTTTTTATGAATGCAGCTATCGGCATGTACAGCCTTATTACTGATCTTGATAAAGTTAGAGAAGAAAAATCAGTTAATATTGTTGTTGAAAGTCAATCTGTAGAAGGTTTGTTAGTTTCATGGCTGAATGAGTTAATTTTTCATTTTGATGCATACGGGTTCATCGGGAAACGAATAGTTTTAAATGAATTTTCAGAAAATAAATTGAAGGCTTCAGTTTCTGGAGAAGAATTCGATCCCTTACGTCATGAGGGTAAGCTATTAATAAAAGCAGCTACATATCATAAGCTGCGCATGGAGAAGAAAAATGGTGTCTGGGAAATAGATGTTATATTTGATATATAAAAGGAGTTAATATGCTTCCTGATAAAATCGTAAGAATTGATGAAAACCGAATAGAAATACCTACCGATTATAAAGAGGGCATGAGGGTAAGGGGCATTATATATGTTGATAAAATACTCGAGCAGGAGCTTGAAATACAATCAATAGAACAGGTTGCGAATGTCGCAACCCTTCCGGGGATTGTAAATGCATCTCTGGCTATGCCTGATATTCATACAGGATACGGTTTTTCTATAGGAGGAGTTGCTGCTTTTGATTTAGAAAACGGCATTGTTTCACCAGGTGGAGTAGGTTATGACATAAACTGCGGTGTTCGTCTATTAAGAAGTAATTTAAAGAAACATGAGATAGCAGAAAAGATTAAAGACCTTGTTAGTATTCTTTATGCTGAAATACCTTCAGGTGTTGGTTCAAAAGGCAGGGTAAGACTTGGTCCTGAAGATGAGAGGAAAATATTAACAAAAGGTGCGATATGGGCAGTTGAGCAGGGTTTTGGTGAATCGAGTGATCTTGAGAAAATAGAATCAGGTGGTTGTATTGCAGGAGCAGATCCGTCAATCATTAGCAATAAAGCTTATGAACGAGGGAGAGCCCAGCAGGGCACTCTCGGTTCAGGAAACCATTTTCTCGAAGTTCAATATGTTGAAGAAATATACGATGAAAAAGCAGCAAACATTATTGGTCTTTATAAAGATCAGATAACTGTAATGATTCATACAGGTTCACGAGGGTTCGGGCATCAGGTCTGTACAGATTTCCTTGAAGTAATGGAAAAAGCATCAAAAAAATATAATATTTCTCTTCCTGACAGAGAACTTGCATGTGCTCCTTTTAACAGCAGTGAAGCACAGGATTACCTTTCAGCAATGAAGGCTGCTGCAAATTATGCATGGGCAAACAGACAGTGTATCATGCACTGGACAAGAGAAGCATTTATAAAATTATTGAATATGTCGCCACGTGAACTCGGGATGAGCCTTATTTATGATGTAGCGCATAATATTGCAAAAGTTGAAGAACACGAAGTAGAAGGCAAAAAAATAAAACTTATTGTTCACAGGAAAGGAGCAACAAGAGCATTCCCTCCCGGACATCCTGATTTGCCTGATATTTATAAAAATATAGGACAGCCGGTTCTCATTCCTGGTGATATGGGCAGGGCTTCATATGTACTTCTTGGAACTACAAATGCAATGAAAAATACTTTTGGTTCAACATGCCATGGCGCTGGAAGACTTCTATCAAGACATCAGGCAATTAAAAAAGCAAGGGGAAGAAAAATCTGGCGTGAAATGGAGGAACAGGGAGTAATTGTAAGATCTGCAGGCAGGGAAACTCTTGCAGAAGAGATGTCTGAGGCATACAAAGATATTTCAAGTGTTGTAGATGTGGTTCACAATGCCGGGATTTCTACTAAGGTTGCAAAGCTCAAACCACTGGGAGTTATAAAAGGGTAAATCAACCTGAAATCTGATTGCATTTTTTGTGTTAATGTGTCAGGAAATATTGAAGAATCGAAGCAGCGAAAATTATAAGACAGCCAGGTACCATCATTTTATATATACCGCCTATATCAGCTTTGAAATATTCTCTTGTAAGAACAAGGCATATGTGAACAGGAGATAGCAATACACCGAGAAATCCTGCACAGAATGCGAAAGATATAGCGCTAACCGATGGGCCAGCGATACTCAGAACAAATGGAAAAGTACTTCCAACAAAACCCAGAGTCAGTCGATCTAAAATTCCAGTAACAAAAGGCAGAATGAAGAGAAGAGGTAAAACCGGGATTCCTTCTCGAAGGAAAAAATTACTTAAATTCTTTACTGCACCTGAACTTTCTATTACTTCCTTAAAAAACATAACACCAAGAATAAGCAAGATCATATCAAGTGAAAAACCATGTTTGATAACCCTGAATATATTTCGGAAATTATATCTATAAAAAAGTAATAAAAATATCACTGCAGCAAGAAGAGTATAATGCAATTCAAGATGAAAAATTACCACCAGCAACAAGACTGTAGTTAAAGGAACAAAGCTCCATAAACCTTTTAATGATATTTTTTTCTCTGAAATAGTGAAGCCTTTTAACTCATGCATAGCAAACAGAAAACCTGTAATAACAATCAAAACAGCATAAATGAGGTTTGCAATTATCAGACTATGCAATTCTATCTTTGTAATAGCAGATGCAAGCAAAATGCCGGGATATAATGGAAGTATATATTCCCATGGATGTCTGAACCAGTAATTTATAAAACCCTTTTCTTCAGCACTAATATTAGTGTTACGGGTAGCTTCATCAACCATTGGAGCTGAGAAATATGCGCCACCAACAGATGGTACAAGTCCTATAAGTAATGGCATTGATACAGTTACAATTTTTTTATTTCTAAAAATGTTTTTTATTGTGTCCATCATATCAGAGAGAACGTTCTGTTCTCTTAAAATCAATTCAAACATTCTGATAAAAGAAAGAGCAAAAGTTAGTTTTATTATTACCGGATCTGAAATAAAATTCATGATAGTTAGCTGTATTGCGCTGGATCTCATTCTATAAAGAAAAATTAGAGCAACTGCTGCTACGAGCATAACAATTCCAACATGGATTTTTTTCCTGAGTAAAATTAATATTATTAGAAAAACAGATGAAACTTTTATTAAATCGAGCATTTGACATTTTATCATATTATCTATCCCTAATAATGCAGATGTTTTTGAATAGTAAAGAGCAAAAAGCATAAGCACTTGAAAAACCGTAAAGTGTAAACGCGTTAGCACGTAAAGCGTAAGCACATCAGCATGCGAGCACGTTTTTTGACATTTTACGATTCACGATTTATGATTTACGAAAAAGAACGGAAAGCAAGGGGAGAGACAATCGTGAAAAAGTAAAGCATAAGGGGGTTGTTGTTACTTTCTGCTCTTTGCTCTTAAATAAATTTTTTCGTGACATCTGGATTAATATTATGTTGTACACAGGTGTTGTAAAAAATATACATATAAATAAAATAAATAGAACCATACAATCTAAGATTTTTTCAGAAAATATTTTAATATCATTAAAAATAATTCCTATTTTTCAATTAGTTATTTCTGAGAATAAATAATATTATTTACTCAGAAAGCAATGGCCTTTTTTTTGCTATATTTAACTTTAGCTTGACAAAAGAACTTTTATGATGATATAAATTTCTTGACAAAATAGCTAAAGTAATGCTATAAATTTTGCATGTTTATTTCAGTATAGAGAAGGCTATAAGTATGCTCAAAAAGAGCTTTAGGTGTTAAGGGGTCTTCATTGAAGGCCGGATTTCTTTTTAAGAGGAGGTGATAAAAAGAAAAGAAATATTTAAAGTATAGAATCCAGTAATTCCGTCTTTGGCGGAAAGAATTGAAAGTTTTTTCAATTCAGATTTCTCAAAAGGAGGGTTAGCAAGTGAGAAAATATTTTGCTGTTTTATTAGGCGTACTTCTTATATTAAGTTTTGCAGTAACCGCCTTTGCTGAAGATAAAACTGATATTACAATAGGCGGTAAAATTCTTATCAGAGGCTGGTACTGGAATAACGTATCAGGTGCATCAGGCACCAATGTTCTTCCGGTTGATGGTGAATCAGCAGCCACATACTCCACAAATGTAAATCTTACAGTTGATGCAAAGGTAGCTGATAATATTCGTGGTTTAGTAGAATTTGAAACAGCAAGTGCTGGAAGTAAAAACAGCGGCCTTTTCTATTGGGGTGACAAAGGCTATGGTTATGACTCAAAACCCAATGCAGATATTTTAATCAGACAGGCATGGATTCAATACACAGGCTCAGGTCTTCTTGGAGTGCCAGCAGGTATTAAAATAGGTCATATGCCAATTTCAATTGGTGAAAAACAATTCCTTAATAATGAAAGATTTGGTGACGATGCGATCCTTGTATGGATTGACCCCACAAAAGAATTACACATCGCAGCAGGAACAGTTAAATTAAACGAGGGTAATGTATTTTCACACACTGATGACCTTGATGGCTATGTATTACTTGCAACTTATGCGCTCGATAAAGACAATACAATCGGAGCAAACTGGGTATGGGCACACAGTGATGGTAATTGCCCATCATCATTAACAGATTCTGGTGAAACAGATGATGATGGCAATCCAATACTTGTTTCTTCGGCATCTCCAAATATAGATAAACTTAATTTCCATAATGTTGGACTTCATGCAAAAGGTAAAGTTGCAGGAATTACATATGCAGCAGAAGCAGACTTCCAGTTTGGTAAACTCGAAGCGCTTGATGATCCTGGCGACATAGTATTCCCGACAAGTGACCTTAAAGCAAAAGGCTGGGCTGTAATGGCAAAACTCGGCTACCAGCTTGATCCAGTTAATTTAAGAGCAGCTTTCGCAATGGGTAGCGGTGATGATGATGCAACTGATGAAGATTGCAAAGAATTCCAGACCCTTCAGGGACCTGACTATGGCGCAACCGCAAGGCTCGTACACTATACACAGATTTATGAGCGTACAGTAAAAACAGCAGCAGCTTTTGCAGCACTTACAACCAAACCAGGCGGCAACACAACAAATACCGGTATTGCCAACACAACCTATTACAATCTCGGAGTTGATTTTAATCTAATGAAAGAACTTTCAATTTCACTTGATGGTTTCTTACTCAGAGCAACAGAAACCGGCGCAATCGAAGACATTCTTAGCGAAGAAGCTGGTGAAAGTGTTAGTGTTTCAAAGAATCTTGGATGGGAAATTGACACAAAAATTTCTTACAAACTTGGAAAGAATCTAACATATTTCATCGAAGCAGGTGTTTTTAAACCTGGCGATTTTTATGAAGATGCTTTCGGTGCAGAAGATAAGACTGTAACACAGGCAGTACATGGTCTTTCACTCACATTCTAATTCGATTATATAAAACATTAAAAAAAAGGCGGGTTATATTACCCGCCTTTTTTATTGTCTGATATTATTATTTCTTGCTCAAAAATATTTAATTAGCTATCATAAAAATATGAAACGTTATATTATTTTCTTTTTTCTCATTCTTATATTTTTCAGAGTTTCCCATGCCGATGAATCTACAGGCAAAGAGTATCTAAAAAAGGGTAAAGCTTTTCTTGAACAAAAGAAGTATTCTGAAGCAATTGAACTTTTAACAAAAGCAGCGGATGAATTTGCACTGCTTGGAGATTACGCGCTTCTATGGCTTTCTGATGCTCAGCATGAATCCGGTGAACATGAAAAATCTCTTGGAACAATAAGATTAATGCTTAAAAAATATCCGGATTCTTCTCTTGAAAGAAATGCACGCATAAGAGAAATAAAAGAAGCAGATGAAATTTCAGAGAGTAATACACAGAAACTCTTTGAATCATATTTGAAGGACTATCAGAATGATTTTGATATTAAATATCTTTATGCAAGATGGTTAAAGAAAAACGATAAACCCGAAATGGCAAAGAAGATTTTCAAAGAGTTGTATATCTCAGGTAATTCTTATTCTGAAATAGCATACAGTGAACTTCAACCCTGTGATTTAACACCTGAAGACCTGTATAAACGCTCTAAGAATTTAATGAATAGTTACGATTACAGAAGTGCTGAAAAAACTCTCAGAACAGCTCTGACAAAGTCTGAAGGCATATTAAAAAGACAGATATTGACAGAGTTGGGACATTCTCTTTTTAAACAAAAAAGATATTCAGAAGCCGCAGAAATTTACAGTCAATCACATGAAAAATACTGGGAACTGCGCTCGAGATACCGTGCAAGGGAAAAAGAAACTATTCTGTCTTCTATTAATGATATGCTGAATGCTGATGACAGAAGAATGGTTTCTGTGCTTATTGCTGTTGCTTCTGATAAAAGAAGAGAAGGCGATTCTGAAAGTGCAGTAGAATTATTCAGAAAAATTATAGATAAATATCCGTCAGAACGTGAAGAAGCAATCTGGGGCATGGGGTGGACTTATTTTTTATCAGGAGAATATAGAAAATCATCGGAAATATTTAAAGACCTTTATGATAAGCATAATGATCCGAAATATCTTTACTGGTATGCGCGTAGCATCGATATGTTAGGTGAAAATGCATCGGATAAATATAAAAAACTTGTTGAAAATAAAAAGGATTTTTATAGTCTTATTGCGGGTAGAAGACTGAATCCATCGATCAATCTTATAACTTCTTCTGAAACAATTAAGATTAACAAATCCAGTTTAAGTTCAAAGAACTATCTGCCAAAAAAAATCGAGAGAATCGAATGTCTTCTTGAGCTCGGGTTCGAGAAAGAAGCAGCATCAGAAATGCTTTATGTTTCAAGAAGAACAGATTCAAAAGATGATATTTATTATATATGCACGAAACTTAACGAACTTGGATATTATAATCATTCTGTAAGACTTGCTTCAAAAATACCCGAAATTCAGAAAGTGATAGAATTTCTATATCCACTTGCTCACTGGAATATTGTGGAAAAACTCTCGGATAAATATAACCTGGATCCTTTGCTGGTACTTGCTGTTGTCAGGGAAGAGAGCAGATATGATTCTAATGCAAGATCGCCTGCTGGAGCTCTCGGCTTAATGCAGCTTATGCCCTCAACCGCATTCCGTTTTGATAAAAAATTAAAACTCGGTATAAGAAATACCCATGATATTTTAAATGTCCGAAACAATCTTAATATAGGGATATATTATCTTCGCAATCTTATAAATGAATTTGACTCATTCGCGCCTGCAATAGCCTCATATAATGCAGGTGAAGATATAGTGAGAAAATGGCTCAAAGAAGGAAGATATAAATCAGCCGATGAGTTTATAGAAGATATTCCCTATCAGGAAACGAGAAATTATGTTAAAAAAGTACTTTCATCATATTTTGAGTATAAACGCATTTTTTTATCAGACAGTTTGATGTCAGGCATCCCTATAGAAAAGTTATAGACATTATCAAATAAAATCTGTTATTTTATGAACGAAGGTTTTTTATGAGAACCCTCTTCGATGATAATAAAGAAATAGAAAAATCTGAAAGTATAAAAAAGGAGGTTTTGCCTTTGGACAAATTTAAAAACCTTGAGGATAAAATTTCTATAGCAATCGAAAGAGTTAAAACTCTTAAAGAAGAAAAAATCATTACAGATAGAAGAATCAAAGAACTCGAACAACTTCTTGATGAAAAAAATCAGGAGATAGAAAAACTCAAAGCTGAAAAAAATCTTGTTAAAAGCCAGCTTGAGACGCTTCTTGGTGAAATAGAATCAATAGAAGCAGATTAAAATGGGTAGCACAGAAGTTTATATCTTGGGCCAGAAATATACAATAAAGGGTGATGCACCCGAGCAATATATAAAAGACCTTGCTTTATATGTTGACATGAAGCTTAAGGAAGTATATAATGCTTCTCCGAATTTAACTCCTGTCAAAGCATCAATTCTTGCAGCTCTTGATATTGCTGATGAACTCTTCAAATTAAAGAATCAGCAGGAGCAGATTACAAAGAATATCGAAGAAAAAGCTACAACATTAGCTTCTTTGTTTGACTAACCCAAAAATGCGATATTTTTTAGGGTAATGGCTTGACTTATGTTCACCTATATTGTATCTTCGAATAATGAAAAATAGACTGATTGAACTTATCATCAAAAAAGCTTTCAAATACAGCGAAGAGCCAATCTTTAAATTAGCTTCTGGTAGAATGAGTAATTACTACTTCAATTGCAAAGCCGTGACTCTCAATCCAGAGGGGATGTATCTTATAGGAAATTTGATTTTTGATATTATTTCAGGCTTTGATATTCAAGGAATTGGTGGGTTAACTCTTGGAGCAGATCCAATTGCTAATGCCGTTGCATATACATCTTTTTTAAAAGACAGACCAGTAGAAGCTTTTGTTGTAAGAAAAACACCGAAAACACACGGAACCATGTTGTGGATTGAGGGTAATGTATTTCCAGGGGATAATGTAGTAATTGTGGATGATGTCATAACTTCAGGGCAATCTACCATTAAAGCAATAGAAAAAGCAAATGAAGCAGGATTGAATATAAAAAAAGTAATTGCATTAATAGACCGACAGGAAGGCGGGAGTGAAGCCATAGAATCAATAGGTTACAGGCTTTATCCAATTATTACAAGGGATGAAATAATGGATGTTTATACAAAAAATAATTAACCCTTTCTCTCTTTTCTACAGGCGAATACAAAATCACAAGCTGTTTTTCACGTTTCACGGTTGTTTTTCTCTCTGCTATCTGCTCTTTGTTTTTTTAATTTTGTGGTTAACAGGTGAGATGAAGGGCAGCTATAACATTTGCGTTTTTCTGTAGTCTATTATAGGTGTCAACTGCTCTGCTGGTTCGTTCTATATAAATCTTAATACCTTTTGTTTCAACATATCCTATTGTTTGCTGTGGAACTTTCATAAGACCGAGATAGCCTGTACCAACAACAAGAATCTCTGGTTTAGCCTCAAAAACATCCTTTAAATCATCAATATGAAGTTCATGACCTTTTTCCCTCCACCATGAAGCATCAACCCTGTCAGGATATACGATTACATCAGAATTATACTGTTTGCCATGAATTAATATTTTACCGAAAGAGTAATGCTCTATAATCATAATGCAATTCCTTACTGTAAATATGATATTATAAATAATTGTAACACAAAGGGAGTGTATAGGGCTCTGGTGTCCCTCCCGGACTTCAAATCCGGTGTTGCCTGTTACAAACGGGCAGGGTGGGTTCGATTCCCACACTCTCCCGCCAAACCTTTCAATACTATCAACAGGTTAACTTTCCACAGTAAGGCCCGGACGTTTAACAGTTTTTTTACGCTTCACGTTTTAAGCTTTACACACATACGGCTTTTTCGTCCTTAGCTCTCTATTCTGCAAAATTCGGGTTTAAGCTTTCCAGCCTGAAACACGATGGGTATATCTCTTCACTAATAGCATTGCATTATACAGGAATATCATTATCTTAATTTCATAGAGCACGACTTATCTGCAAAAAACTTGACTTAAATATAGCAATTGCTTATATTATAGCATTTATAATCCATTGGATGTAAAGATATATGATGGTCAGGGATTCGATGTTATTTGTATTTTTTGGAAATAATGGAAAATCTCTCATTGAATTAATA